>Ga0116182_1000183_pt1 | contig 70418 bp, 36 predicted proteins | sample AD_UKC077_MetaG_FD_89805 | JGI IMG/M metagenome (GOLD analysis project Ga0116182, IMG submission 89805) | Active sludge microbial communities of municipal wastewater-treating anaerobic digesters from USA - AD_UKC077_MetaG | ecosystem: Engineered > Bioreactor > Anaerobic > Digestate | place: USA...
ACTACAACAAAGAACATATATCTGTGATACTTGTGGACTAAAAATAGATAGGGACTACAATGCTAGCTTAAACTTGTATAATGAACTAAAACAGCAACTAGGGGAAGTTCTTCCCGAAGACACGCCTGCGGACTTGACGGCAATGCTCTCTCGTTTCGAAATTAACGGGTTAGTAACCAGTAAGGTTGAACCAGGAATTCAATAGAAAGCCTAACGAAACTTTTATAGATTTTTATAGGTTTTGGTAGGTTTTTATAGATTTGAAAGAACGGATGAATACCACTTTTTAATATTTGGAGTTGATGTGTTTACAAGCTTAGCTGCTTACTACGCAGAGCCCATAGAATAATAAGCCTGAAATAATTCCTTTACTAATATGTTCATTTATTAATCTAATGTTGGTTGCAAAGAGTAATTTAATCCTAGATTTTTGGCATTAAATTTATTTTTAGGAAGTGCTCTTGTTGCGTTGTCACTAATATTAAAATAGGTTAAAATTAAAACATGGAAGCTGTAGAAATAAAAAATACCGATCAACAAATGTATTCTCTTGTTAAAAAAGGATTTTCCGGTCGCTTGGATAAAGTTGCTATATCATATATGGGCAATAATATAAAAGCCTCCGATTTTTTTAAAGAAGTTGATCTTTGGGCAGAGATATTAAAAAACACATATGGAATTCAAAATGGCGATGTTGTCGCCATGAATTTACCCAATATCCCCAATGCAATAATACTTTTTTATGCTATGAATAAATGTGGTGCAATTGCTAACATTATGCACCCGTTTTTGCCTGCCAAAACAGTTGTAAAACTTATGGAAAAAACTAATACCAAAATGTTTTTTGTATACGATGTATTTTTTAAAGAAAACGAAGAGGTGTTAAAAGAAGGGTTTAAAGGGGAAGTAATAACAGTTAGCGTTAGCGATTATTTACCTACTATTAAAAAGTTAATATACTCACAAAAGGAACCTAAATTTAACAAAAGTGTTTCCCGATATGCGGAAGTTTTAAAGAAGCACAAAGGACTCAAAGAATCATTTGAATGTGAAAGGCAAAGAGTTACGGTATATATGCATTCTGCTGGAACAAGCGGTGAACCTAAAATTGTTGTGCTATCAAACTATGCTCTTAATGAGCTTTCCAAGGCATTAACATATGTTATTCCCAACAGGGATGCAGACCATAATAAGTGCATTACCGTTATGCCGTTATTCCACGGATTTGGCTTTGGTGTTTGTATGCATGTAATGCTTTCACATGGGTTTGAAATAATACTCATTCCAAGATTTACGCCAAAAGAAATGGTAAAGGTTACGTATAGTAGAAAAGCAACCATATGCGCAGGGGTTCCTATTTTATTCAAAAAGTTATTAGATTTAAGCGATAAGGATTTCAAGAAGCTATTTTCACTTGAGCATATGTTTGTAGGTGGAGATAAATTGTCTGCAGAGCTAAAAGAAGAATTTGATACTAGGGTTGAAAATTTAGGTGGCATAGCAGAGCTTACTGAAGGATATGGTTTGACCGAGACCGTTACCGTTTGCTGTGTCAATCTTAAAGGTGAAAAAGAAAATACGTCCATGGGGCCTCCTTTAAGAGGAATAAGTTTTAAAATTATTGATGAAGACGAAAATACTTTACCAGTGCGTACGAACGGAGAAATATGTGTAGCTGGACCAACTCTAATGGACGGCTATTTAGGGGACGAAGAAGGCAGTTGCTTTATACAAATTGATGATGAAAAATATGTAAAAACTGGTGATATAGGTTTCATAGATGAACAAGGAAAGCTTCACTTTCTTGATAGGAAAAAGAGAATATTTAAAGTTAGTGGAATTACGATATTTCCAAGTGAAATAGAAAGCACAATAAAAAAGGTAAACACTGTAAAGGATTGTATAACTATTCAGGAAAATAGAAAAATAATTGCCTTTGTAGAATCTACAAATACAAATATAGACAGTTTACGTGAAGCGATATTGGAAACCTGCAAAGAAAACTTAATTTACTATGCCATTCCTAAAGTAGAAAATATAATAATCGTTCCTAAATTCCCTAAAACAGTAGTAGGGAAAACCAATATACAAGAATTAACTAAACTAGTGTCAAAAAAATAAAATTAGCGCAACTATCCCTTATACAGTTAATGTCTAGAGATGAAAGTTTCTAGGCATATTTTATTGGATATAATCCAGCGCATTGCATATTAGGTAATCAGGATCTTTTTACATCTATGGCTATATTTACGGTTGTTATTTTACTCCAGGTCTCTCAAAAACGGATAAAGACATAGATTTAATTAGGTGAACAGTTGTTGCATTAGATAAACAGGATTATTGTTGCGTTTGTTATTTTATCCTAGTGCTCTAAAAATAAGTTTTGCAATATCAGTGTTGTCAATGTTTGCAGGTACTGTTTCTGCACCATGTCCATACATAAAATAAAATACTTCTTGGTCTGAGTGCCCAGTACTTGTAAATTTATAATAATTAATTATACCTTCTTCGATGTCGAGATTATCCTGTAATCCTCCTGTTTCGTGGTCGGCAGTAACAATCAACAGAGTGTCTGGATTATCTTCAATATATTCCATAACTATTCCTACGGCATTGTCAAATGAACGTGTTTCATTTATTACGCCCATAATATTGTTGCTGTGACCATAAGTATCAATTTTTGAACCTTCAAACATAGCAAAAAATCCGTCTTCATTATCTAAAAGTTTTAGTGACTGCTCGACCATAACTTCAAGATTAACAATAGAGTCGTAGTTAATAGAATTAAATCCGCCGTAGACTTTACCAGATGTTAAGCTCACTAAAGTTTCATAACTGGTTGCAATTTGATATCCGTTTTCAAGAAGCTCATCAGTTAATGGTAGGTAATACTGGCTGTAACCTGCTCCCATCATCACATCAATTCCTGAATACACTTGTTGTTTTGCAATTTCTGCTTCTTGGCCTCTAGCTGCAACATGGGCTGAAAATCCTGCTGGAGTGGCATCACTTAAGTTTTTAGTTGCAACAATGCCTGTTTTTCTTCCGGTAGCAATAGCGCGTTCTGTGACATTAGGTAAAGTTAAAAGGTTTTCAGGTAAATGTATATCTATATCAGATCTAGCATAATCGGGTCGTACTCCTACCATCCCATTTTGTGTTTTAAATCCAGTAGCTAACGCTGTAGCAGCGGCTGCGCTATCGGTAATAGGGCGCTCTTCTCCACCTTGTAGTATAGAGGATGTTTTTACCAGGCCTTTATATGGCAACTTTTCCATATTTAGTTTATCTACTCCGAGATAGCGTCTTGTAGCTTCTATATGGTTTTGCCCCATACCGTCTCCAATCATGATTATTACATTTTTAACAACATAATCAGGTTCAGTGGGTTCAACAGTATCATCAGGGCTACTAGGTTCAATAACGTCATTAGGTTCAACGGGGTTAACAACATCGTTAGGATTAGTAGGCTCGATAACATCCCCTGGTTCAACGGGGTTAATAACATCGTTAGGTTCGACAACATCATCAGGCTCAACGGCTTTAACAATATAATTAGGGTCCACTGCTAAAAGGTCTTTGTCGGGAGTAATATTAAGTGTATAGACAGCAAAAACTGAACTAGCAAGTGACGCAAGTAAAAAGATAGTTATTAATATTTTTAAAAAATTTACAACTTTTTTCAAAATTCCCCCACCAGGTGAGTATAATTAGCCCAACCTTATGTATAACAAAAAAGTAAAGTTATAACTTCTACATATTACAATACATTAGAAATCTTATAAACTCAAGGAAAGTAAAATGAGTTAAGCTTCACTAAATAAAATCATTGAAATGAATAATAATACATAATAATGCCAAAAATCAAAGGCATTAAATTAAAAGAAATTTTGCAAAACTGCCGGATAACCGCTTATATTATTTTTGTTGTTAAAAACGCATAGCATGCGGTTGTTTATATAAAAAATATGAGATATCATGGCAGTGGTGATTGGTTAGTAATTAGGCAGGAAAATTTTTATGACAGAAAAACGTAAACGTATTTTATCTAAATTAGCTTTGTTTTTAAGTGCTGCTATTTGGGGCAGTACGTTTGCCATTCAAAAAGATGCCTTAGACGATATTTCTGTATACTTTCTTTTAACACTTAGACTCTTAGGTGCAGGGATTATAATGATATTTTTATCAGGAAAAACTCTTAAAGACTTTAATAAAGAGTATTTGGTAAAAGGGGTAACTGCTGGCATTTTTTTAGCACTTGGATATATAGCACAAACTTATGGGCTAATGCATATACCAGCTGGCAAAAGTTCCTTTTTAACTTCAATATATTGCGTATTAATTCCTTATTTTATTTGGATGTTTACACGGAAAAAACCAAGCAACTTTAACATAATAGCCACCTTAATTTGCGTCTTAGGTGTTTGGGTAGTGTCATATGATAAAGGTGGTAGCAGTACATCCTTCACTTTTAAGGGTGAGGGGCTTACTTTAATAAGCACAATATTTTTTGCGATACAAATGGCGCTTACAGGGGTGTGGAGTAAAAAGTTAAAAACCCGTCTTTTTACAATGTCTCAAATGATGACGGCAGGGATTATATGCTTGGTTGCAATGTTTATAACGAAACAAACGCCTACTACAATACCATCTCCTAAAACCATATGGTATCTAGTGTATTTATTGTTTTTGGCAACAGTAGTTTGCTTTTTATTTAATAACTGGGGATTAAAAAGAACGTCAGCAATTTCAGCTTCTTTGATATTATCTTTAGAGTCGGTGTTTGGTTTAATATTCGCAGCAATGTTTTTACACGAACGATTCGGTGCTAATACGATAGTTGGTTTCATTGTCATACTAATTGCTGTTATTATTAGCGAAACGGAATTAAAGTTTATACAAACTGCATTTTTCTACTTGAAAGATAAATGGGATCAAAACAATCAAGCTAAACTTAAATTATTAGCATTAAATGCGCTAGAAGATGCAGACATAGTCGAATCGAAAGAATTTTTGGATAATATAACATCCATAGCCCCAACTGAAAGGCAAATAGAGTTTCAAAATCTTGGATATTATAACTTCATCCATTTTGGACTTAACACATTTACGAAAAAAGAGTGGGGCTCTGGAGATGTTAGTCCTCAAGTGTTTACACTAAAAAATATTGATACCGATAGCTGGGTGAGTGATCTTCAAAAAACTGGTAGTAAAGGAATAATCATTACAGCCAAGCATCACGATGGGTTTTGTTTATTCAATAGCGAATATACCGATTACACCATTAAAAATACTGTTTATAAAGATGGTAAAGGAGATGTTATAGAAGATCTACAAGCATCATGCGAAAAATATGGCATGAAATTAGGGATATATCTTTCACCCTGGGATCGGCACGAAAAAACATATGGAACGAAGGAATATAACGACTTTTTCTGTAACCAGCTTGAAGAGCTATGTACAGGGTATGGTGATATATTTTGTTTTTGGTTTGACGGAGCTTGTGGCGAAGGGGCAAACGGCAAAAAACAAGAGTATGATTGGGAACGATACTATGCTTTAATAAGGGCTTTACAACCAAACGCTGCTATCGTAAATTGTGGTCCAGATGCAAGGTGGATTGGAAATGAAGGCGGAGTTGCAAGACGCGCCGAATACGCTGTCGTGCCTAAAGAATTGCAGTCGTATTTAAGCATAGCTCAAGCTTCTCAGCAAGATGAAAAAGAAGAAATGTCAGGTTTAAATAACTTAAACTGCGTGGCAAAAGGGAGAAAGCAAATAACAAAAGATGACAAATTGCATTCCTTATTCAATCCCACCAATTCTAGTAAAATACTGGGTGAACGCTTTCAGTTAGCAGGAAAAGAATTAGTGTGGTGGCCGTCAGAAATGGATATATCAGTAACCAAAAGAGGGTGGTTTTGGAAACCACTATGGGAGAAGTTTTATTTGCGTTCTGCAGAAAATATAGCTAGTTGCTACTTTACATCAGTTGGAAATAACGCCACACTTTTATTAAATGTGCCACCCAATGATAAAGGTGTATTACCTAAGGCATATATCGCAAGGATACATGAGGCAAAAGAAATAATTGAAGAAAAACTTAGTAATGTTATAGATGCAACCTATACCATAACAGATGATAATGTTATAAAAATAACGATGGATAGCTCTACTGTAAATGCCATAACATTAGCTGAAGACGTAAGATTTAGTCAGCGGGTAGAATCCTTTAAAGTATTCCATGCTGGTAAAGAAGTTTACTCTGGTAAGACAATTGGTTTTAATAAAATTTGCATATTACCTAGACCCATACAAAATTGCGCTGAATTAGAGATTAAGATAGAAAAGGCAAGAGCTCCACTGAAACTCTTCAAGGTAATTGTTAGTTAGTAAGCGTCTCCATGCATGACAAAAAAAAGAATCGCAGGGTTTTTGCGATTCTTTTTCATTATTATTAATTTCTATCTTTAGTACTAGTCAGCTGAGAATGGAAGTAATCCCATTATACGAGCTCTTTTAACAGCTGTTGCTAGTGCTCTTTGATGTTTAACACAAACGCCACTCATTCTTCTAGGAAGGATTCTTCCTTTTTCTGTAATGTAGCGGGGGCGTTGATCTTCTTTGCTATGTGGGTCATAACCTTTATTAATCTCTGCTGCTAATTTGATGTAATCGATTTCATCCACTTTGTTTGCGCAGAAGGGACAAACTCTTCTTCTTGACCCTTGTCTGTAGAAGTTGCCACCTCTTGAAAAAGATCTTTCACCTTTTTGGTAGGGGGCTCTGGGTTTTCTTTCGTAAGATTTTGTTTCTGTTTCTCCAGCTTCATTCTTTTTAGGTGCAGGTTTTCTAGCATGGAATTCCTTTTCGCCACTTTCTTTTTTATCTACAGCTTTTTCGTCTTCAGCGGTCTCATCTTTCTTGGTCTCAGCTTTCTTAGCAGGGGCTTCTTTTTTTACAGCTTTTGCTTCTTCCGTAGCATCATCTTTTTTAGTTTCAGCCTTCTTAGCAGGGGCTTCCTTTTTTTCAGCTTTTGCTTCTTCCGCATCATCTTTTTTGGCTGCAGCTTTCTTGGCAGGAGCTTCTTTTGCTACCTCTTCCTTTTTCTCTACTACTTTTTCTTCTTTCACTGCATCTGCTTTTTTGGTAGCAGCTTTTTCTTCTTTGGCAGTATCTACTTTTTTAGCAGCAGGTTTTGCCTCTTTCTTTTCTGTTTTAACAGTGGCTTCTTTCTTTTCTTCCGCCACGTCGTTAGTTTCTATGTCTTTTGTCATAATTATTTCTCCTTAAAAATCATAATTAAAATGGGACATTCCCATCAAGTACGGTGCCACCAAACTTTGGCTTTTTATTGGCTACTTCGGGGATGTCAGGCAGATCTTCGCTTGCTACATCTGCGTCTGAGCTGTCGCCTCTAGAGGATAAAAATTGAACTTCGTCTGCGACTATTTCAGTAACATACCTAGTTTCACCATCTTTGTCGTACGAACGTGTTTGAATTGACCCGCAAACACCAACTTTACTGCCTTTTTTCAAATATTTGCTGCAGTTGTCAGCAAGTCCTCTCCAAGTAACTACTGGAAGAAAATCAGTTGCTTTAGTACCGTCGTTACTAGTGTAGTTACGATCAGCAGCAACTGTAAATCTGCAGTATGAAATGCCACTACCTGTTTGGCCAGAATCTGGGTCTTTTGTTAAATTACCTATTAAAATAGCTTTGTTCATGGTTTTCTCCTTACCCTTTATAGTAGGGTGATCATTTGTCTGACGATTTTGTCATTGATTCTCATCTGTCTGTCTACTTCTGCAGGAACTGTTGCATCTGCTTCAAAGTTGAATAGCACATAGTAACCATGTGTCATGCGGTCGATTTCGTAAGCGAACCTACGAGTTCCCCACTTGTTCACTAATGTTACTGCGCCACCAAGACTTTCAATCAGATCAGAGTATCTAGTAATTTGAGCCTCTGTATCTTCCTCAGAAAGACCATCTTTGATTATGAATAGCAATTGATACTTTCTTTTCATGACATCTTACCTCCTTTTGGACATTTTATTGGCTCTCGAAAGAGCAAGGAATCGCAAATTGCGACGCTTTTTTATTATATACATACTTTAAAATAAAGTAAAGGATTTTTTTAATGCATGCGCGACCTTATAATATGTAAAGTAAATTGAGCTACCTATGTTTCCTCTGTTAATTCAAAGCTTGGGTTAAATTTGTATTTAAGTTGCATAATAGTTGCTACACATTGGTTATTTCGGCTAATCCGGGAGCGATACCCAAGAATAGCCGATATTTTTAACATGTGTTGTTTTGGCAGTGTGGAATTTGACTAAAGATTTTGGTTATAACATCCAGGCAGGAATAATTAAATTATCACGATTAAAAGCAGAAACATTGTTTGCCATACAAATAACTGCACCAGTACTAATTTCAAGAGGTGATTTATTTAAAGTAGAGAACGTGCGTGTAATTCTTATGTCAGGGTTTACGGATTTTTTAATTTCGATAGGATGTAATTTGTCATCTTTTTCTAAAACGATATCAATTTCTTTTCCGTCACGGTCTCTATAAAAGTAGAGATATGGTTCTGTGCCTGTATTTTGATAGTTTTTAACTATTTCCGAAACAGCATAATTTTCAAATAGTGCGCCATTCATAGCGCCTTGTTCTGCCACTTCAGCAGAAGACCATCTAGTTAGATAACAGACAAGTCCTGTGTCATAGAAATATACTTTAGGTGTTTTAATTGTGCGTTTTAAAACATTATTAGAGTAGGGATGTAACATAAAAACAATACCTAGAGTTTCCAAAACATTCATCCAGTTTTTGGCGGTTTGAACATCGATTTCTGCATCGGTAGCGATGGATTGGTAATTAAGCAGCTGGGCAGTGCGAGCAGCAACTGCGGTTATAAATTTATGAAATTTTAAAACATCAACAGATCCAGCAATATCTCGTACATCTCTTGAAATATATGTGGAAACATATGATGAGTAGTATATATCTCTTTCAGCATAAGAGTCGATGATAAGTTGTGGCATCGAACCATTCCATATTCGAGAGAATACTTCAGTAGTAGATATTGGCGTTATTTTTTCCGATTCGTTAATTAATGAGGAAATATCTAAGTTGAGTAAAAAAGGAGTCTCGCCCATTATTTCACGCTGAGACATAGGAGATAAGTGCAAGATGGCGACACGTCCTGCCAAAGATTCTTGTACGCCACGCATCAAACTAAAAACTTGTGACCCAGTCATCCAGAAATCACCAGGTGTTTTATGTGCATCTATGTGTATTTTAATGTATGTAAAAAGTTGTGGTGCATATTGAATTTCATCGATAAGTACTGGTGGTTTATAAATTTGCAAAAACAAGGCTGGATCTTTTTGAGCAACATCTCGAGCAGTTAAATCATCTAGCGTCACATAACGCCTTCCAATATTTTCTTTTTCAGCAAGCATTTGTAGCATGGTAGTTTTTCCAGTTTGCCTTGGTCCTGTCAAAAGTATTGAAGGGAATGACTTATTAAGCCTAGTGACCACATCTTCTAAATGCCGTGTAATATATGTCATATTCTTCTCCAATCAAATATATTTCATATTACCATTATACATTACCAAAAAGGCTAAAATCAATGAATTTCTCGGCTAATCTTGGGTTATAGCCAAAGAATAGCCGATATTTTTAAAGATGTTGATGCATTTATAGTGATATATCGCTTTACGATTAGCCAGACAGGGTGTATATTATTATTACTACTAATATACCCGTAGGGGGTATATACGAGGTGAAGAAATGAGAACGAATGAACTTAATAAAAATTTAATAACAAGGCTTAATAGAATCGAAGGACAGGTCAAGGGAATCAGGCGTATGGTGGAAGAAAATGAAGAGTGTGAAGATATAATGATTCAGATTTTAGCCATACAAGGTGCTATTAGGCAGGTAGGGCAAAAGGTAGTTATGAACCACCTAAATAATTGTATTGTAGAAAGTATCCAAACTGGAAATCTAGAAGAAGTACAAAAGTTTAGTAAAATCTTAGACAAGTTCATTGCTAAATAAAGGATAAAATAGAGTAATGTTCAAAATAAATATAACTATTCACATTACTTTAAATTCAAACGATATTATTTTACGAGGTCAAAATGAGTGATGTATATAAATCTTGTGATGGGAAAACAATTTTGCAGAAATGTGCCTGCGCTGAAGAAATGCAAGCCATCCAAAAAGATATTTTAAAAGAGACAGTCGATATTTCTGCGAATACTAGTTGTTGCTGCGAGCATCAGCATGTTAACGAAAATAATGAATTTGTAAGCAACTTAACAAAAACAGAAGGAACGTGTAACTGCAAGGCAACTTCATACGGTAGTTCAAAAAAAGACGGTAAAGAACATCGTTCGGAAGAAGAGGAGACTTGTAGTTGTTGTTCAATCGAAATGGACGAGACAAGTAGCTGTAGCTTAGCATCGTCACACAGCAATACAAAAAGAGAAAAGGAAGATTGTCGTGAAACTGAAGGCGAAATTTGTAGTTGTTGTTTAATCGAAAGGGGCGAGACAAGTAACTGTAGCTTAACATCACATAATACAAAAAGAGAATGTGAAGCTAGTTATTCGGAAGAAGGTGAGATTTGTAGTTGTTGTTCAGTGCCACATAACGATACGGAGTCTGAGATAAAAGGGTGTTGTTCAGCTCCTACAAAGAACAAGAAAAAAAGTAAATCTATACTACTACTCGCTGTTTCTATAATAGCCGTGATATTAAGCTATATATTTTCTCGATTTGATATATATTCTAAACTAGGGTCACATAAACTAGCAGTTTTGGACCCTGCTTGGATAGCCATTGTAATATCAGGGACCCCAATATTTAAGGCTGCATTATACAACCTAAAAAGGAAAAAGATAACAAGTGCGCTTCTTGTCACTATGGCAATTGTAGCTAGTATCATAATAGGGTTTATAGTTATATTTGGAGAAACTAATGCCGTGCAAGGGCATAATCATGGATTCTTTTTTGCAGCTGGCGAAGTAGCTGTGATAATGGCTATAGGGGGGGTTTTAGAAGATTTAACTTTATCAAAGTCTAGATCTGCAATTGAAAATCTCATTAAAATGCGACCTACTGTGGCGCTACGTAAAGAGGAAAACGGCGGCTTCAGGGAAGTTGAAATAGAAGATATTGTTGTAGGTGATGTGGTTTTAGTAAGACCTAATGAAATTATCTCTGTCGATGGAATCATTGTACACGGCGAAACAGCTATTGATACCTCAAATATAACAGGAGAGTTTTTAGCAAAAGATAGCTACATTGGAGATCAAGTATACTCAGGAACTAAAAACCTTTCAGGAGCTATTGAAGTTAAAGTTACTACGCCTTCAAACGAAACAACTATTTCTAAGCTAATCAGGTATGTAAAAGAAGCTTCAAAGAAAAAAGCACCAGTAGTAAAAGTAGCGGATAAAATGGCATCATATTTAGTTATTGGGGCATTGCTAATTAGCATAGTTGTTTTCTTTACATCTTTATTTGGATTTAAGCTGTCACCACTTGAGTCGGTGCAAAGAGCTGCGACGATTTTAGTTGTTTTTTGTCCTTGTGCATTAGCTTTAGCAACACCAGTGGCGATAGCTGCTGGCATTGGCAACGCTAGTAAAAACGGTATTCTCATAAAGAGTGGACTGGCATTAGAAAAGATTACGAAAATTGATACTATAGCATTTGATAAAACCGGGACAATAACCGAAGGCAAGATTAATGTTGAAAAAGTATATCCGTACGAGATATCCGAAAAGGAGTTAATAATATACGCAGCTTCAGCAGAAAATAAAAGCGAGCATCCTATAGCAAAAGCAATACTTAAGTACAATAATTATGATATTTTAGAAAGCACAAAAACTGTTAGTCTTTTAGGAATTGGTGTGGAGGCAAAAATCGGTGATAAAAAAGTTGGTGTATACAAAATAGATCATGTTAAAGATTTAATCCCGATAATAGAATACGAAAAAATAGAAAAACTAGGACATACTGTTGTTTCTGTTTTGTTAGATGGTAAGTATATAGGCTCAATAACTTTAAGCGATACCCTAAGAGCAGATGCTGAATGGACAATTAAAGAGTTGAAAGATATGAACAAAGAATGTGTTATGCTGACAGGCGACAATTTAGAAAGTGCACTGATGATAGCAGAAAAAGTAGGTATAGATAATGTCAAGGCTAATCTTTTACCAGAAGATAAAGTAAGCATAATAGAGGAGCTCAAAAGAGATAATAAAAAAGCATTAATGGTAGGAGATGGTGTAAATGATGCGGCTGCTTTAGCTGTTGCTGATTCATCTATTGCGATAGCCGCAATGGAAAGTAGTGTTGCAATGGAAACGGCTGAAATTAGTTTAATGACTAAGAATATAAAAAAGATTCCATACTTATTCAGTCTCTCAAAAAGAACTTTGTTAACAATAAAAATTAATATAACCTTATCTTTATTGATAAGCATCACTTCCATAATATTATCTGCTTTAGGGCTAATTAACATTGTTGCAGGGGCGCTAATTCATAACGCAAGTAGTGTTTTGGTCACATTGCATTCCGCACTGCTTTTAATGTACAAAAGAAAATCGCACTTAGCGTGATTTCCGAATCTACATTAGCGTTATATTCAACATGGCTTTTAACTTACGAAAGAAAAGGTAAATCGCATTTAGCTTAACTGTAAGATTCGTGCAGTATTACATTTAGCACTGCTTTTATAGGCAAAAAGCCACACTCATAATAAAGATTAGGATTACTACATTTTTGTCATCTCTAGCTCTTGTAAATATTAACGCTGGTGTTTTAGCGACATGATATTCAGACTGTTATATATCTATAAAATATTGCGCAGTAAAGCGTTAAAAAAATCAGTATTGACAAAAGTTATTATGTGTAAGATATTATAAGTATAGATTAAGAAAAGTTATCTAGCTCGTATTTTGAAGTGGAGGTGAGATATGGACAAGATATTTAAAAATGCAGAAAATCGCACATTTTTAATAACTGGAGCATCGGGATTTTTAGGCAAAGAAACGGTCAAATATATTTTAAGCGAAGGTGCAAAGGTAATAGCAATGGATTTAAAAATTGCAGATAAGCTTAAAGAAATGGAAAATCCTAATCTATCGTTTTTAGAAGCTGACTTATCAAAACCATATGATTTTCCAGAAGGAGTAACAGATGTAATTCACGCAGCAGGTCGTGTTTCGGACTGGGGCCCATATCAAAAATTTTATGAGGCAAATGTTGTAATGACTGAAGATTTGATGAAAAAGGCTAAAGATAGTGGTGTCAAAAACTTCTTATTCATAAGTACTATTGATATCCATGGATTATTAGGGCATGTCAATGAAACTGAAGATGGCGTATATTACACTCCAACAGGTTTCTATGCTCAGACGAAAAAGGTTGCAGAAAAAATGGTAAGAGCATTTAACTCAGAAGAAATGAAGACGGTGTGTATCCGTCCTTGTACAGTCTATGGTCCTGGAGACACAACTGTTCAAGGGCCAATTATGGATGCAATTTTAAAAAATCAGATGGGAGTAATAGACGGAGGAAAATATTTAACGTCAAGAGTATATGTAACCGATCTTGTGCAAGGATTATGTAGAACATTAGAATTTGGTACAGGTGGAGATGCCTACAACATAGTATCGGGTGAGAAAATTACTTGGAAAGAATGGGTTAATGCAATATCAAAAGAATTAGGAGTAAAACCGCCCAAACTATCATCCCCATATTTTATTGCCTATTTAGGTGCTTGTATTTTAGAAGGCGTGTATAAGCTGTTTAGAATAAAAAATGGTCCTATACTCACAAGAATGCGTATTCAACATGCAGGCCATGACTTTTATTTCCTTCCTACTAAAGCTACAAAAGAATTAGGATTTGAGCCCAAAATGCCTTGGCAAGAAGGTGTAAAAATAATGGTTAAGGAATATAAAGAACGAAAAGGAATAAAATAACTATCGGTTTTGCGTATTATGCCGAAGTTTTAAAGTATCAGCATAGTGAATTTGGTAAAATGGTTTTCTTCGGCATAGTGTTTTGTTAGTTATGAGAATATAGTAGTTTTTAACCGAACTATTAATTCTCATATTAATTACAAAGTTTGAACCCTTCATGGATTTTTAGGATTAAACGCAAATAGAATGCTTTTTTAACCGAACTTTTTTTACAATGCTCTTTTAAATTAGATATTTATTTGTTCGTGTGATATAATGATTTCGGTAACACAAATAAAAATATTTAGGAGGTGAAATATGAAAAAAGTATTACCAGTAATTTCATTAGTTTTAGTAGTAGTTTTAGTAGCAATGTTTTTAGTAGCATGCGGACCATCCACAGTCGCCAAAGCTAAAGAAAACCTAAGTGAAGCAGGTTATTTAGTAGCCGGTGGACAGAGAGAAGCAGAAGGAGTTGTTGGTGTTATCATAGCAACCAAGTTAACGAGCTCCATGACAGGTGTTCTTTATAGCTCAACATCAGCAGCAAATGCAGACTATAAGAAAATCAAAGAAGAACACCCAAATACAACTGTTGAAAAAATAGGAAAGTGGGTTGTCTGGGGCGACGAAGCCGCGATTAAAGCATTCAAAGGCTAAGGTTAAATAAGAAAAAACTAATAATTAAACTTATTGAAATAGAAAACCATGCTCAAACGAGTGTGGTTTTTTATATGCTGTATTACTGTTTCTTTTATGAGAGAATAAGGTAAGGCAGTTAGTGCTTATTTTCAGTAAAATTGCTTTATAGTAATCAATTGATTATAAAAAGATATATGCTAAAATTATAGAAGGCATGAACAATTCGTTATTGTATGATAAATAATGGCTATCAGTAAATGCACTAAATACTTAATTTAAATAAGTCTGTTTTGGTAAGGGCTACAATATACAAGGTTATAAGGAAGGCAAGATGAATTACATAGGTTCAAAATACTCATTACTAGATTTTTTACACCAAACTATTAGTAAAATTACAGGATATAAAGATGGCGACAATATTGTTTTTGCAGATTTACTTGCAGGAACTGGCGTTGTAGGTGCATATTACCGAAATCTCGGATGCACGGTTTTAGCAAATGATATTCAATATTATAGCTATGTTATGAATAAACATTACATCGAAGGCGATGATTCTATCGATACTTCGTACCTAGAAGAATTAAATTCATTAGAAGGAATTGAAGGGTTTGTATATAAAAACTACTGTTTAGGTTCTGGAAGCAATAGAATGTATTTTACAGATGAAAATGGTAAAAAATGCGATGCAATAAGAGTTAGAATTGAACAATTATACAAAGAAAGCAAAATTAATGAAAAGACATATTTCTTTTATTTAGCTAGCCTAATAAACTCTATTGATAAGGTTGCAAACACAGCTTCAGTATATGGGGCATTTTTAAAACACATAAAAGCGTCTGCAGCAAAACCGCTTGTTCTTGAGCCTCTTGACATTATTGATGGCCCAGTTGGTGAAACTTTTAATGAAGATATTAATGAACTGATAAAGAATATTAAAGGCGATGTTCTATATCTCGATCCACCATATAATGCTAGACAATACTGTTCAAACTATCATGTGTTAGAGACAATCGCAAAGTATGACAACCCAGTTCTTTCAGGTGTTACTGGGATGCGCGAAGCGAAAGAGCAAAAAAGTGAATTTTGTTCCAAAAGAACTGTAGAAAAGGCGTTTGATTACTTAATTAAAAATGCAAACTTTAAGTACATCTTTTTAAGTTACAATAATGAAGGGCTCATGAGCTTGCATACAATCAAAAACATAATGTCTAAGTATGGCAAATATTCATACAAGATAAAAGAACATAGAAGATTCAAGGCTGATAAGGATGAAAATAGAAACATAACCGCAAGCGCAACCGTCGAATATATACATTGTTTAGTTAAAAATAATAAATAAACGCTTTATACATCAGGCCTTTCTCTGTAAATAATATATGCTGGTTCGTTATTATCCATAAAGATATTTTTTGTGGTTAAGGTTGTCAGTTGGAGCATTACTAGACATATACTTGAGCGTTACAGAGAAATTGATTAGGTTTATCAGTTGTCATAGAAAGCAGGGCGGTTGATATACCTTCGAGCGTTACATCAAAGTAAGTGATTAAGTTACATAAAGTGGCAAAATTCCTCGATTATAAAGCATAAAAAATATATAATGGTGGTAATAAAATAATATATGTAAGATCACTAGTTGGTCGAAGGGGTGGAATATGAAAAAATATCGTTGTACAGTTTGTGGGTATATTTTAGAAGGTGAGTTAACCGCTGATTATACCTGCCCAGTTTGTAAAGTACCAGCAAGTAAATTTGTTTTAATTGAAGAAGTTGATAAGGGCAATAAATATGCAGGAACACAAACTGAAAAGAATTTGCAAGATGCATTCGCAGGAGAAAGCCAAGCTAGAAACAAGTATACCTATTGGGCAAAAGTTGCCTCAAATGAAGGATACGATCAAATTGCAGAGCTATTTCTAAAAACAGCCCGCAATGAGCAAGAGCATGCGAAACTATGGTTTGAGGAGCTTGGTGGAATTAATACAACATCAGTTAATCTACTAAATGCTGCCGAAGGTGAAAACTATGAGTGGACGGAAATGTATGCTGACTTTGCTAATGTTGCTGAAAAAGAAGGATTCCCAGAACTTGCTAAAAAGTTTAGAGCAGTAGCGGCTGTAGAAAAAGCACACGAAGATAGATATCGTAAGCTTTTAAGCAATGTAGAGACTAAAAAGGTGTTTAAAAAGGCAGATACAACTACTTGGGAGTGCAGAGTTTGTGGACATCTAGTAGACTCAAAAGAAGCACCAAAGGCATGCCCGATTTGCAATTATGCACAAAGTTTCTTCGAAGTCAGAGCGGAAAACTATTAATCCAAAACAGCTTAATGTAGGTTTCTTAAACTATTAGATTTGGATACTAAACAAAATACAACCTCGCGATACTGCGAGGTTGTATTATTATGTAAAGTAGTGCTATTTATAGAAATGTTATTCTGCATCCGCGCCATTTGAGGCAACTAAAGAAAGGGGTAAAAACTCGATACGCATTTCTATTTTTTCGGGATTTCCTTTTCCATCTAAATCTGCATCAATAATAACATATGGGTCTGTTCTCCGTCCGGTTTTGCCAAGATATATGACACTGCGTACATTTCCTTCATAGTCAGTAACACTAGATATTTCATATCTGGCTGTAATCTTTATTCCGTAATCTCTATCAGGTGGGAGAGTAAAGCTAGAAGGCAGTGATCCGGTTTCGTCAATAGCAATTGCTATCTCATCAAAAGGTGTTTCTGAAAAATCTATCCCAATAAGTTCTATACCTAGGGAGTTTTTGATAGTAGGGATAACATCGGCAGAGTTATCTTTATCTCGACCTAGGAACAAATCTCCATACTTTGCTACGAAATCAGAAAAACCTTCATCATATTCATCAGGTTGTGATAAATCGATACCACCTAATAAGTTATTTAAAAGAGGAACAATTCCCTCGTTTAAGTATAGTACAATTTCCATTGTTCCGTCGGTCTTAAACTTCACATAGCTATTATAGTAATCTATGGCTATCCCAACCAATGTAGGATGAAAATAAATTAGTGATAAGCTATCTATTGGTAGTGTAGTTTCGTTTTTTGCATATGTGGCTGGCTGCTTAGGAGTAGCTGCTAAAACCATGTCTTTGTTATTAACAGTATGACCGTTTGTGGCTGCGAAAAACACTTTTGTAACTTCTTCATAACTATTTGCATCGTTTACTTTTTTAACTAAAGAATCAACGTCAATTATGCCATCAAAAAGTCTATGTGCTTGTTTTATGCGTAAATTTTTATAATTTGCTAGGGCTTTTTCTCTATTAGCAAGACCAAGCTCTTCTAGTTTTTTCTGTATTACTCCACCGATAACGGCATGTCCTTCATTTGATGGGTGAAGTACATCGCTAAATAATAAATTGCCAGCACGTACTTTGTCTTCTAGATAAATATCGTCAAATTCTTTTGCAACATCAAGTATGTGATAAGCGCCGGGATGTTCTTCTAAATAGTCTTTTATTATATCGTTCATTATATCGATATAAATTTGGAAAAAGGCTCTATATTCCGATGGCTCCATACCGGTTTCCCGTATCATTTCGATTCGGGTTTCGTTAAACATACATGGGTCATCCATAGCGGGATTGTATTGCGTGAACATAAAAATATGTGCATTTGGATTAAGCCTTCTTAATTCATCAATAGCTGCATAAAAATGAATTTTAGCATTTGCTAGTGAATTGGTAGCAACTGTCGCAGTAAGCTCTCTATCAAGGACTAGGTCAAAAGCACCAAGCTGTAAAAGGTCATTTGCAAGCATTGAAATTGTTATGACATCTGCTTCCCTTATGTGAGTGGCAGTAAGATATGCATTTTTATCTCCTGCTTTAATAAAGTCTTCAAACTGATAGGTTCTATGCCCGGATACAGCTCTATTGAATCCCTCATATTTATTTATTTCACTAATAATGCCATAAAAAGCGTAACTGTCCCTTTCGTGTATAGGTGCGGGGCCCAAAATTCCTTCGCTTATAGAGTCCCCTAAAAACACGATTTTTAAAGGTTTTTCGTAAGATTCATTATTCAGAGAAACAACAGCCAGTACTGATGCCGATAGGACTGCAATAAGCAATATTGTTATTATAAGTTTTGATACTTTTACAACCGCTTTCACTGCAATTTCCTCGTATATAATGCTGTTTGAATTTAACCAGTAAAAAGGTTAGCAACATTACTTTATATATTTCATTTGCTGCATGACGCTTGCATAGTCAGCTCCGCAAAATATAATTAATTTTATTTTAACACATAAAGAGCTAATGTCTACCACCAATTAAATATATGTAAATGCTGTTAGAGTATCCACAATATATAACCGTATGAAATGTGGAGCATATTGAAATGGATTGCTGAGAAAAACATGAAAAACAAACAGAATAACAAGAAAACATAGTACTTCAATTTACTTTACATATTACAGCAATGTGTTAGTTATCAAAGTAAGTGCAACGGTAGATAGCCCCTCGAACATTGCGGGGTAAGCAAACCATACATTTTATGCCTTGACAAAGGGATATCTTGGTAGTACACTAATAAACATACACAAATTGCCGTGGAGCAAAGATAATGAATTCAATGATTACAGTTTACAACTATTACTACTTTTATTTTGAGGAAAGCATTTCATAGTGCGGTAGTTTTGCTGTTGTAATAATAATCAATTTATACTAATAAACAAACCGCACAAGAGGCGGTTTTTTTAATATATAGAATCTATAAGAAAGTTAACAAAAACATGTAAAGGTATTAAGAAACTCAAATCGGATAAATTAAGTAAAAATATATAAGAGGAAAATAAAATGATAGTAACAATTAAAAAAGGTGGCAATCAAGCGCAAATTGATAATTTACTTACTTGGATAAAAAGTATTGGACTAAGCACTCATATATCTAAAGGTGAAAACAACACAATTGTGGGACTAGTTGGTGATACAACGAAAGTTGATATAGGGCTTTTAGAATCTTTAGATATAGTTGAGTCAGTTACAAGGATTCAAGAGCCGTATAAAAACGCAAATAGAAAATTTCATCCCGAAGATACAATAATAGAAGTAGGTGGACATAAATATGGGGGAAATAACTTCCAAATAATTGCAGGACCTTGCTCTGTTGAATCTAGAGAACAAGTGCTTAGCATTGCAAAAGAGGTAAAAAAGGCAGGTGCTACTGCACTTCGCGGTGGTGCATTTAAGCCAAGAACATCTCCGTATGCCTTCCAGGGACTCGGGTTTGAAGGACTTGATATATTAAGAGAGGTTCGAGCTGAAACGGGGATGCCAATTGTTACTGAAATAATGAGTGAGTTACATATTGAAGAATTTATGGATGTAGATATCATTCAAGTTGGTGCAAGAAATATGCAAAACTTTGCTCTTCTAAAAGAATTAGGGAAACTTGATAAACCTATCCTTTTGAAAAGAGGTCTTTCTGCAACTATTGAAGAATGGCTTATGAGCGCAGAATACATAATGGCTGGTGGTAATAAAAAAATTATTCTTTGCGAGCGAGGGATTAGAACCTTTGAACCATATACTAGAAATACTCTTGATTTGTCGGCCATCCCTCTCATAAAAGAAAAAACTCACTTGCCTGTAATAGTGGACCCGAGCCACGCATCAGGATTATCACGTTTAGTTAGACCAATGTCATTAGCTTCGGTGGGAGCGGGTGCAGATGGACTTATTATAGAAGTACACAACGATCCTCCACGAGCACTTTGTGATGGTGCACAATGCTTAAGACCCGAACAATTTAGTGAGGTAGTTCAAGCAATAGACGTAATGCTACCACTAGTTGGCAAAGTAAGGGATTAAAGTAGGCACTAATTAAAATACTATGGTGAGCGCTATGTGGCGGGATTAAGGCAATAAATGTCAAACTGCTGCCAGTTGGTAAAGTAAGGGGTTAATGCAGAGAGTTCGCCCAAGAGATAGCGGTAAATATTTGATGGATAATGAGAGAAAGATATGGCTATGTTAACATCTGGGGGATAATAAGATAGGCTAGCGAAAGATAGCGAGATACAGATTAATAGTTAAAATAATTGATAGAAAATTAAGATAAGTAGGTGGAAAATGAACATTGCAATTATTGGACTTGGACTTATAGGTGGGAGTTTAGGAAAGGCGATTTTATCGCGAACTAAACATCTTGTGTTTGGTAAAGATATTGACCCAATTGCCGTTATTAAAGCACGGCTCACAAATGCAATAACAGAAGAACTAACCGATGAAATGCTAAAGCAAGTTGACTTAGTAATAGTAGCTCTTCCTCCCGCAAAAACTATAGAAGAAATGAAAAAAATTGTTCCAAAACTTAAAAACGGTGCAATCGTAATTGATTGTGCAGGAACAAAACGCAAAGTAATAGCCGCTATGGAAGAATTAAAAAAGGAATATCCAGACATTGAATTTGTAGGCACACACCCAATGGCAGGTAGGGAATATAGCGGAATTGATTATGCAGTCGAAGGGCTTTTTGATAATTCCTTTATAATCATAACGCCCGTTCAAAATACTATGCCTGCGCTTATGACAGTAAAAGAGTTATTTATCGCAATAGGTGCGGAAGATATAGAAGTAGCAAATAAAGATGTGCACGACAAAATGATAGCGTATACCTCACAGCTTGCACATATCGTTTCTAGTGCATACATTAAAAATCCTTTAGCGGTAGAACACGCTGGATTCTCTGCTGGTAGTTTTAAAGATTTAACTAGAGTTGCAAGGTTAAACCCTGAAATGTGGACCGAGCTTTTTATAGAAAATAAAGATAATTTAGTAGCTCATATAGATGAAATACAAAAGCATTTAACCGAATATAGAAATGCAATTGATAGTCAAGATAAAGATAAACTGGCAAAACTACTCGAAGATGGGGTTAAACAGAAAAAGGCATCCGAAGATGTGTTGAACGCCCGAATTAAAAAACTAAAAGATACAAAAGAAGATGATACGCAAAGTAAAATATTACTAGATAACGGACTAATAGGCGAAACTGGCAAGTTAATAAAAAATATTGCAACTGGCAAAAATATTTTAATTGTTTCCGATACAAATGTATCAAAGTTTTACTTAAACACCGTTAAAGATAGTTTAGAAAAATCGGGATACAAAGTTGGTAGTCACATTTTCGAAGCAGGAGAGCAAAGTAAAAACTATAAGACTTACATAGATATTTTATCGTCAGCTAGTGAGAATATGCTTACTAGAAATGACTGCATCATAGCTCTTGGTGGAGGCGTTGTTAGTGATATTGCTGGATTTGCTGCTGCAACGTATATGCGTGGAATTAAATATATTACGATATCAACATCCCTTCTTGGCATGGTAGATGCGGCAATTGGTGGGAAAACGGGGATAGATACAGAATACGGAAAAAACTTAACAGGCTGCTTTTATCAACCGTCGTTTGTTATATGCGATTTAGATACCCTACACACTCTACCGATAGAAGAATACAAAAATGGTTTTGGCGAAATTATTAAATATGCAGTTTTAAATGAAAATATCTTTAATCTTGCAAATCAAGGCCTAGAGAAACCACTAATTGAAGCATGTATTAAATTTAAGATGGATATAGTAAATAAGGATGAAAAAGAAGGAAGTGTTCGCAGACTCTTAAACCTTGGTCATACCTTTGGTCACGCAATAGAAAAAGCATCAAACTACCAAGAAAAACATGGAGAAGCAGTGGTTAAAGGTCTATATATAATGGCTAAAGCTGCAAAAAACTCAGGTAAGCTAAAAGAAGAATCGTTTGATAAGATTGAGGAAATGATTAGTAAATACGGTTTTAGTACTAAAAATATATACACTACAAAAGCATTGATTGAGATCATAAAAACAGATAAAAAGATGGAAAATAATGAAGTTATAAACCTCGTTGACATTGAAGATTTAGGGCAATGTAGTATTAGGAAGATATCACTTGAAGATTTAAAAGAGTATGTAGAAGGAGAGGTAATTGTAATTGAGAGGTCAAAAATTAAGGGGGTTATAGAAGTACCTGCATCTAAATCGGTAGCGCATAGGGCTTTTATATGTGCAGCACTAGCTGATAAAGAGACTTTGATCAATGGACGTATTAAAGGAGACGACATAGATGTAACGATAGAGGCATTAAATAAGCTAGGTGCTAAGATTATTAAAAAGTCAGTTAGTCAGTTTTTAGTAACACCTTTACCTCGCAAAATAAAAACAGATAAGCCTATTGAACTTGATATGAAAAGTAGTGGCTCTAGCCTTAGGTTTCTACTTCCAATAGTAGCAGCTCTTGGTGTAAAAGCTAGGTTTGTAGGAAGTGCTGGACTTTCAAAAAGACCAATTTCTGAACTCATTAAGTTACTAAAAAGCAAAGGATTAAATGTATCTAGTGAAACCCTTCCATTTGAAATCAGTGGTACAATATCTCCAGGTAAATATGTTATAGATGGCAGTATTAGCTCTCAATATATTACTGGACTACTGCTTGCCCTTCCAATATTAAAAGGAGAGAGTTTAATTGAAGTTATCGGCGAAAAGGTATCAAAAAACTATATAGATGTTACCCTTAATGTTCAAAACGAGTTTAATGTAAATATATCTACAGGTGACAATTTTTATGAAATTAAAGGAAATAATGGATACATTTCACCAGGTGAATATAATGTTGAAGGTGATTACAGTAGTGCTGCCGCAATGTTTTGTTTAGCTGCAGTTGCAGGTGCTGTTGAAGTTACTGGATTATCCGAAAGTTCCCTTCAGGGGGATAAGGTAGTTCTAGATATACTGGAGAGAATGGGCGCTACTGTTAAAAGGAAAGAAAATAGCGTTCATGTAAAAAAGGGCAAGTTAAAGGCAACTAATTTTGATGCAAAGAATTGTCCAGATTTAGTGCCAGTTTTAGCTGTAACTCTCGGTGTTGTAAATGGTACATCTAGAATTTATTCTTGTGATAGATTGAAAGCAAAAGAAAGCGATAGGTTAACAGAAACTATATCTTTACTTCGGGATTTTGGCATTCCTGCAGAGATAGATGGAGATACACTCGTTATACTTGGCGGAAGACCATTCGGTACATTTTATAGATGTCCAGATGACCATAGGATGGCAATGGCAGCAACCATTTTGGCATCTGTTGCTGATAGATCAACTGGTATTTTTAATTTTCAATGTGTCAGTAAATCATACCCTGATTTCTTTGATGATTTTAGAGCGATAGGAGGACAATTTTATGAACCGTAGTTTTAATAACATAAAAGTTAATATATATGGATCTTCTCATGGTGAGGAAATAGGAGTGGTTTTAACAGGGATTCCAGTAGGAACCAATATTTCAATAGATGATATTAACGATTTACTTAGTAGAAGAAGATCAAATAAAAACGTATGGTCTACCTCTAGAGGCGAGCTAGATGAACCTATTTTTTTAAAAGGCATTGAAGATGGCAAAGTTGTATCAGAAGAGATTAATATTTGTATAAAAAACAAAACTGCTAAGAAAAGCGACTATGATAATTTAGTTAATAAACCAAGACCTTCACATGCCGACTACCCGGCGATGATAAAAGATGGTAAGAATTTCTTGTCAGGTGGTGGCAGGTTTTCGGGAAGAATGACAGCCCCTATATGCATAGCTGGAGGAATTGCTAAAGGTATACTTAAAGAGCAAAACATAAAAATTGGGGCATATATTTCTGAAATAGCAGGTATTGATGCTATGTCGTATAAAAACAATCTCATAACACAAGAAGATATAGAAAAAGTAAGTAACAAAGACTTACCCATTTTATCAAATAACGAATCAGAAATAATTAAAAAAATAATGAATGCAAAAGAGGAAAAAGACAGTGTAGGAGGCGTCGTTGAGTGTATTGTTTTCAATATGCCAGTAGGAATAGGTGATGCTTTATACGATGGCATAGAAGGTAGAATCGCTAGCTCTTTATTTGCCATTCCTGCAGTTAAAGGTGTGGAATTTGGAACTGGGTTTGACATAACTAAAATGCGTGGTAGCGATGCAAACGATTCATATCAATACAAAGATGGAAAAGTTATTACGCTAACGAATAATAACGGTGGAATTACAGGGGGTATGTCAAACGGTATGCCGATAACCTTACGGGTAGCTGTTAAGCCCACACCATCTATAGGAACTATTCAAAATACAGTAGATTTAGAAACAAAAGAAAATACAACTATTGAAATTAAAGGTAGGCACGATGCCTGTATTGTGCCAAGAGCAGTTCCTGTAGTTGAAGCAGCAGTAGCTCTCGCCATTTATGATTGTATACTAGATAAACCCTAGAGGTTATTACAAAACAAAGTGATTAATATCCCGTCCTAGTAAAGTAAACCCTCGAACCCTAATAAACAGGCCGATAATATAACGTACTAGTAAGGTAAGAACTTAAAGGTTATAAAAATAAGTTGACCGATATACAATACAAATAAAACAAAGTCCATTTGAGACAAGGAGAAAGATATGGAACTTAAAAATTTAAGAGATGAGATTGATAACATAGATAATCAAATTGTAGCTCTATATGAAAAACGTTTAGGGATAGCAAAAGAAATTGCTACGGTAAAGAAGGAACATAATGTGCCTATTGAAAACAGCGCAAGAGAAAAGGAAATAATTAACAGAGTTACTGCTGGAATACCTGACGATTTTAAGCTATATGCTAAAGAAGTATTTACCACCATCTTTAGTACCAGTAAAGCATACCAATCACAGATCATTGATACAACGTCCAAAACAGTTAATCTCATAAAAGAAAGTTTAGATTGTGGGCTTAAACCATTCCCTATATCTGGTGTGGTAGCGTGTCAAGGGGTGCCAGGGTCATACGCATCTATAGCTACTGAAAGATTATTTAAAATATCGAACATTATGCATATGAAAAATTGGGATGCTGTTTTTAATGCGGTACAAAAAGGCTTGTGTGAATATGGGGTTTTGCCTATTGAAAACAGTTCGGTTGGAAGTGTAAATGAAGTTTATGATTTGATAAGAAAACATAAGTGCTATATAGTGCGTGGTATCAAGTTAAGAGTTCAACATTATTTACTAGCAAACAAAGGGGCAAGCATAGAAGACATAAAAGAAGTATACTCACACGAACAGGCAATTTCTCAATGTTCGGAGTATTTAAAGGGTTTTAATGATTTAAAGATTAATATAGTTGATAACACTGCAGTTGCGGCAAAAATAGTGCAAGAAAGTGGCAGAAAGGATGTTTGTTGCATTTCATCAAGAGAATGCGCTGGTATATATGGACTATCAATTTTAGAGCCTAATATTCAAAATAGTGATAGTAACTTTACTAGATTCATAGCCATTACTAAAGACTTCAAGATATTTGAAGGTGCGAATAAGATTAGTATAATGGTTAACTTGCCTCATGAGGCTGGAAGTTTAAACAAATTACTTACCAGGTTTTCTACGCTCGGCTTAAATTTAACCAAACTTGAATCTCGTCCCATAAGTAATTCACCATTTGAGTTTTCGTTCTATTTTGATTTCGAAGCAAATTTGGCAAAAAAAGAAGTTCAAAACCTAATTGCTGAACTAGAGAATATAAACGATAAGTTTGTATTTTTAGGTGGATATTCAGAGATACTCTAACCTATAACAACTGGAAAGTTTCGGAGGCAGATATGACAAAGTATTGTTTAATAGGGAAGACTTTAAAACATTCTCTTTCTCCAAATATATATAAAGAGTTTGGATTAAAAGATTACTCGCTTGTGGAGTTAGAAGACGAAAAAGCATTAGAACAATTCGTTATCGATAACTCTTGCGACGGGTTTAATGTAACCATTCCATATAAACAAGAAATTATGAAATATCTAAAGGGGATAAGCGAAGAAGCTAGTAGTATTGGTGCTGTAAATACTGTTGTAAAAAAACCTGATGGGTTATATGGCTATAATACCGATATACTAGGTATGGAATATGCAATAAATAAAGCGGGAATTATATTAAAAGATAAGGTGGTTGCTATATTAGGCACAGGAGGAACTTCTAAAACTGCAAAGTACTTAGCCGAAAAGCATAAAGCCAAAGAAATTATTATAGTATCAAGGAAAGGCCCCATAGACTATAATAACGTCTACAACCACAAAGGAATTAATGTAATCATTAACACCACGCCTGTTGGAATGTATCCAAATGGAGATGGTATCCCGATAGATATCACGAGATTTGAAAATCTATCTGGTGTATACGATGCAATATATAATCCACTAACTACTAACATTGTCAGAGAAGCAAAGAAAAGGAATATACCTTCAGATAATGGACTAAGCATGCTAGTAGAACAAGGAAGAGAAGCGCTAGCAATATATGGGATCCATCCTACTAATGATACGCAAACTGTTATAAATAACATAAAAAAGGATAGATATAATATTATTTTAGTAGGTATGCCAGGATGCGGGAAAAGTACCATCGGTAAAGCTTTAGCAGATAAAATGTCACGCCCATTTTATGACACAGATGATGAAATTATAAAACTAGAGAAAACAAGTATAGATGATATATTTGAAAGCAAGGGTGAAAAGTATTTTCGTGATATTGAAAGTAAAGTTATTAGTAATCTTGGAAGTTTAAGTGGGGCTATAATTTCATTAGGTGGAGGCGCTGTTTTAAGGGACGAAAATAGAAATACCCTTGCAAGAAACGGAATAATAGTGTACATAAAAAGAGATTTAGAAAAGCTTGCGGTTGAGGGAAGACCTTTAAGTAAATCGAGTAATTTAGAGCAAATGGCAAAGCAAAGAAAGCCAATCTATGAAGCGTTTAGTTCATATACAGTTGAAAACAATCAGTCACTTGAAGAAGTTGTAAATGATACATACATAAAATTCATAAAACAATTCGAATAGTTTAGAGCAAACGGAAGCCAATATATGAAACGCTTAACGCATATGAGGTCGAAGCCAATTTGTCATTTGAAGAAGTGACTCGCACATAAAATAAAATGCGGTTGAAAACAATCGGTCCCTTAAAGTATATATAATATATGGAACAATTGAAAAGATGAGGTAGAAAAATGAAAGTACTTGTAATTAACGGTGCAAATCTAAATATGTTAGGAATTAGAGAACCAGAAATATATGGGAGCAAAACTCTAAAAGATCTTGAAGGATACATACAAGAAAAAGCCACGGAAATTGGTGTGGAAGCCACCTGTGTACAATCTAATTACGAAGGGGAACTAGTAGAATATATCCAAAAAGCATTGGGAAAATACGATGGAATTATCATAAATGCAGGGGGATATACTCACACGAGTATAGTTATATTAGATGCTTTAAAAGCAGTGGGGCTACCTTGTGTTGAGGTTCATTTATCGAACATTTTTGAAAGAGAAGAATTTAGAAAACACTCATATATTTCTCTTTATGCCAGCAAGACAATATGCGGTAAAGGATTTACAGGCTACGCTGAAGCTTTGCAGTTTTTAAAAGATAATTTTAGCTAACATTTCTGGCTGTACATTACTCGATTTAAGTAGCAACTGACTTGATTTGCTTGTCGCATGTCGCAACTTCTAGTAAAACGACACCTTTGCGACAAAAAATGTCGCAAAAATACTGAAAAATGTCGCAAAGTTTAAGTTATGTTCGAAAAATGTTACAAATAGCATCGAAATAACAACTTAAAACTGTCGCCAACGAGCATAAAAACGTCATTTGTGGCAAAAATGTCGCAGAAAACGACAAAAAAAGCTATCATGCGACAAAAAATGTAGCAAAAATATTGAAAAATGTCGCAAAGTTGTATATAATATGATTACTAAAAAGTGTTATGAAAGATGATAACCATTTCTAGTTAAATATGGAGGTATTTTATGAGCCTGATTGAATCAAATAAAATTGAGCTTAAGTCCAAATATAACGATCAATTAATAAGAGAAATAGTCGCGTTTCTTAATGCAGACGGTGGCAAAATTTACATTGGAATTGAAGATAGCGGTACCGTTATTGGAGCAGAAAAGATTGATGAGACACTTAGAAGTATTGCAGATATAATTACAACACAAATAGAACCATCTGCAAGCGATATGGTGACCCCAGAAATTCAGGTAATAGATGGTTTGCCAGTTATTGTTGTTAATATAAAGAAAGGAATTCAGCCGATATACTGTATTAAAAAATATGGATTTTCGAGCACAGGATGTCCGATTAGAATCGGCTCGTCTTGTAGAGAAATGAGTGTAGCACAAATTAATGAACGCTATAAGAAAAAGTTTTTTGATGAAGACTTGTTAGTTTCAGCTCCAACCAATTTACCTAAGTTATCGTTTTTGACATTAAAAAATTATTATTTAGAACAAGGTTATAAATTAAACGATGATACTTTTGAGTCAAACTTAAAGTTAATAAATAGTAGTGGTCAGTACAACATAATGGCAGAACTTTTGTCTGACAATAACAGATTTTCATTAATATTTGTAAAATTTAATGGGACGACTAAGGCTAGTATTTCGCAAAGAAGTGACTATGGAAATAAATCAATATTGTTTGGACTGCGTCAGTTGATGAATAGAATACAAGCTGAAAATATTTGTAAAACAGATACATCTGTAAGACCAAGAATTGATACATATTTATATGATTATGATAGTGTAAACGAAGCTATTGTTAATGCAATAGTCCATAATGATTGGAGCATTACCGAACCACAAATCTCATTTTACAATGATAGAATTGAGATATTATCGCACGGCGGACTTCCGTACGGATTATCGGAAGAACAGTTCTATATGGGATTTAGTAAACCTAGAAACCTACAGTTAATGAAGATATTTAGTCAATTAGATATCGTTGAGCACACGGGGCATGGTGTCCCTATAATTATAGACAGATATGGTAAAGAGGCATTTGATATTAATGATAATTATATTATAGTGACAATACCTTTCAATAAAGAGGTGTTAGAAACGCAAAACATTTCAGTCAATGTTACGGTGAATGACATCGAAAAAATTATCCTTGAAGAATTGTTGAAAAATCCGACCCTGAATGCTAGTGAATTATCGCTAATTATTGATAGGAGTAAACGCACTGCAGAAAGATATTTATCATCACTTAAAGAGCGAGGCTATATACTACAGGAAGGCACTGGCAACAATGCTCGTTGGAAAGTTATTAAATAGCGTCGGCGCTGGTAATGCGTATAAAAGTAAAGGGCTACATTGTTTGTAACCCTTTATTAATTATCAAATAATAGAAACTAAATTGATTGAATATGCTTCCCAAACGGCTGATTTTGTATAAAAGCTTATTCGCCTTTGTAGTCTCGATATAAATTATATCTACCTCGTTTTTGAGTCTTGTTTTTGTATTGAATACAAGCGACTGGACAATTATGGATACAAGCTCCACACTGATTACATTTATTCCCCCACACAGGACGATTGTTTTCATCAAGATATATATTATTGAATATACATTGGGTGGTGCAAACGCCACAACCAGTGCAGGTATCGTCTGTATGATAACCTTTTGCACTGTTAAGGAAGGTTACAAAACCACGATTTATTATGCCAGATAAAATAGGGGCAAAAAATCCTCCTTCATCAACATCTACAATATGTTGTTTATTATTTATAGCATCAATGATTTGAGGAAGTTTTTCTTTAGAGCTATTTATCTTATTTATCATCTCTTCTTTTGAGTTTACATCCCACATGCGAATGTAATTATCAGGCATTAATAGCGACCATGCTGCATCTGTAGGAAAGTCCTTGTTTAGATATTTTATGGTTTTACCAGCTTGTCCTCCGCAGGTAGCAATTGCATATCTATATGTTCCTTCAGGGATGTTTAGGCGCTTAATAAAGTCTACTACAACTTGAGGAGCTCGCCAGGCATAGACGGGAAATACAATGCCTATTTTGTCTTTTATAACTAAACTCTCAGGAGTTACGCCTTGTCTTACAAGCTTTGTTAGACTTTTAGCAGTGTCTGAAGTACCTTTGGCGATTTGGTTAGCTACCCATTTTGAGTTCCCAGTTGCACTAAAATAAAGAATCATAAATTGCCTCCTATGTTATTTAGTCTTAATAATCACATTGTAGCATAAATTATGCTGAAAAATTAAAATTTGTATTAGTCTTTCACATTTGAAAAAAAGCTTTGCCATTCATCGCTATCTGCTAGCGACATGGTAACACAGCGTTTTGCTATTTTATTTAATGTTGCCTTTTTTCTATTACTGACAGTAAGCTCACTAACTAAATATCTAGCACGTCTTTCAACTAGTCTAGCACCGTACTCCATCGCAACAGGCGAATCAGTAAATGTTATGATATCTTTTGGTTTAAACTTATGTATAAGAAACTCTAGTGTTGCTTTATATGCTCGTTTAAAGTCTGAATCTATATATGGTGTGTTGTGAATGTTATCAGGCATAGAATCTTTAGGGTTATCTCCTATAGTTACACACATTATGTCAGAGCCTACGAAGAAAAATGAGTTTTTACTTATGACAAGAGTTTCTTCCGGGGTATCTAACAGTTCAATAATATCAGAGCTTGCAATGTCACTAATCGGAAGGGCAGGTATATATAAATTTTCTCCAGGTAGCTGAAATTCTGTAGCATCGTACATTTCTCCAAAGGGGATGGGGAGGGGCATATCAGTTATAGCCTGTATTCTTTGAGAGGTCCCTATAAACACAATAGTTACTGCTTTTGCAATATCATATTTTTCAAATAGCTCTATGACATTGGAATTAAATTGTGCTCTTAAAGAAATTCCAGAAACTTCAGGTGCTTTAAGTGAAACACTATCAATAATTATGCCATCATCCAGAAGCCCGATTTCAGTAAAGTCATCATTGAAAATAGCATAGGCGCAAGGTTCTTCAGGTTTTTTATGTGTTGGCTTAAGTTGCAAATCACATTCTATATTCATTTCCTTTTCTACATATTTATCACAAGCTAGACGAATGCCAGCGCCAATTTGCTCTTTAGTTAAGAATCTATAATCCAGTTTTGTAGGATCTAAAAGTGGAGCTTCAATTTTACATCTTCCGCATAGACCTTTCCCGCCACATGGAAACATATATCCAAGGGATTCGAGATGGTCTTTAAGATATACATTTGCGGGTATGTTTATATCCATGGTTTTGCGTAACTCCTTCTAATCTAGTATATAGACTTTTAGTCTCAAGAGAAGTGGTATCTAAAGGATTTAAGGCAGTTTGACTGCACGCAGTTGGTGGTATATTGATATCTATATTTTTCAATAAAAGGAGAGTAAATAGAAGTTACTTACTCTCGCTCATTATTAAGTGTGGGTATTTTTAAGGTAAGGATGAACTACCTATAATTACTCGTCTGTAGGATCGTACTCTATGAGTATGTTTGGTGTACTTACTTCATCTCCTGTTTTCTTTACCATATTGCGCTCTATCGTCGGCTCATTTATTAATGGCACAAGCTGTGTAAAAACACCATCTGCATCAGTGTCTGCAAACACATGGTTTTCTACTTTCGCAAACACCATATATCCACCACGATCGTTTACCATCTTAATGTTATTCCCAACTAAAACTTTTGATTTATCGCTTGCTTCGTCCTGTGCTTTAAAGTCAAAACTAAATGTCCTATCAAAAGTGTTTTCTGTGGCTTCAGGGCTAGGGTCGCCTTCCACTACAATGTTAATATTTCCAACAGGCAGGAATACGGTACCATGTTTAGCGGGTGCATAAGGCTCCAGTGGATCTGCTGACTTGTGTAGATTGCTTAAGGTTGCTTGGGTGATATTCCATGCCTCTACTGTATTGGTTTCACCGCTAACTGTAATGTCTTTGTTTATTTTGGTTATATATCCTTTTAGCTCTAAATCTATTAAATCAACTTTTTTGAATATACTGCCCCCAAATGCTATGGTAGCCCAATAGGGTAGAGTATTTTCATAAAGAACAACCAACTCCACCTGTTCAGAAGGTAGCTTTTCGTTAGCAAAAGCGTTAACAATGTCTTCGACAGTAGCATTGTAAATAACGTTTCTAGATTTAACTTTAGGTTGATCAATTGTGAAAACACCTGTTGCTACTAAGGTATATAGAGATGCGGTTTCAACGGCGTCTGAAAGGGCGGTTGGTATGTCTTGAAGTACTGTATCGTCAGGAATTAAACAAAGCACTCCGCTGTAGGGGTTTCTAAATACTTCTGACACAGTTAATGATGGGATTTTAGTGTCTAAATCGCCTATAGAAGTGTCTTGTAACGCCTTAAGGATAGGGTCTGACTCTTCAGTTATTTTTACAAAATCACTTAGCTTAAGGCTGTTTACTATGCCTGTTACATATTCTGTATCATTAAGCTTGTCTAGCGTACTGTCAGCTAACTCTCGTACTACAGCATGTGAATCTTCATTTATTGTAATGGCATCACTTAATTTCATGGTGCGCATTGTTGTGTCTAAATCTTTTAGTTTTGTTTCCTTCATATATTGCAAGATTTTATTAGACTCTTCAGTTATGGTTATAAGTTCACCAAATGTCATATCATCTAGTTTCTCGCCAAAGTTATTACTTAACTCAGTTATGGCGGTTTTTCCTAAGGATTGTAGTAGCTGGGGACTTCTTTCTCCTGCTTCTTCAGGATCTTCATCGTATACGACAACTATAAACTGGTCTAATGGATAATTATCTAAATTACCAAAAGCTTCACTTAAAGAAGTATCCAAAAATTCTGCATCTCTAAAAACTGGCATGTCGGGTAGGGTGACCTCAAACTTATCCTGAACAACTCTAACTGTTAAGTTATCCGTAATAGTTGATCCCAGCTCTGAAAACTTAGCAGGCTGTACTACTTCTGGCTCAATGCCGACAATGTCTGCGATGGCTTTAGAAACGGCATCAGTTCCTGTTACTTTTTCAAAGTGAGATACTTCCACATCTCCTATGTTTGAAACCATGTTGAGAATTTCAGTTACATATGACCCTAAGCTTAGTTGCCTAATGTCTTCACCTGGATTCATAGGGAACTCGCCATAATAGTTATGGACTAAATCCATAGTGGTTCCCACCGAACCTTCTTTTGTCCAAAGTATGGAAAAGCCGGCAGCAACTCCACCGACTACTAGAACTATACCAATTATTATTCCGATTATGAGATTTCCAATTGTTCTCATCTAAGAACCTCCCTAGCACAAATATGGCGCTAATTTCACAAAGTTGACTAAAACAGTCTAACAGTTAAAAGCACGTTATCCCTCTCGTTTGGGGATAATAGCAGTGATTTTGCTGATATCAACATTGGTTTGTACGAATTTTAGTAAGAAGTTATTATCCATTAAGAAGCTTGTAACAGTAGTTTGTTCTAAATATGTATTTACTGGAGCCATAAATTCCATAGGCGCAAGCAATTGGATAATAGTGACTATAATTAAAACCACCGTGGCACCAAGTAAAAATCCTACAATACCACCGAGTGTCTTGTTTAGGAAATGCATTATGTACAGGTTGCTGGATAACTTGTCCAAAAGTTTAAAGAGCAACCACAAAACTAGCTTGTATACAATTAGCATTATTACTGTCATTATGGCAAGGAAAATATATTTCGTCATGGTTTCAGTTAAAACACTGATGAGCAATACTTCATCGGGACCATTTTCTGCGTTTAGTTGCTCCTCTATCCTTGGCTGAAGCAATTTGGCAACGCCTAAGAATTTAAGAGTAGAGCCTTCAAAGATGTTTTCGTAGTCGTGCTTTTCATTACCTGCTTCGTATATAAGTTCGTCTGTTCCGTCTTCATTTAAGTCATAATAACGAATTGTTGCATATGAATTAGGGATCTTTTCTGCGAAGGAGACTTCCAATTCTAAAGCAAGTTTATTGTCAAGCTCTGTTCCGTTTATGACAAGATTAGTTACAGGTACTAGCGAAACTACAACTAGAACTATAACTATAATGGAAGATAAAAATCCTTGTAGGGTTTTAATAAGGCCTCGTTTTATGCCAACAACTAAAAACAATACAGCTAGCAAAACAACAACTATGTCTATAATAATCGGAACCATGTCAACCTCCGTATGATCCGTTAAAGTCAATTACAACCAACCGATAGATATCTTTTCCATAGGTTGGTATTTCTCGCTAAAAGCATTTTTCATTATATTATTAACGCACGCATGCGCTAAACAATGTTTTAATTGTATCACGCACGCACATCTAAATCAAGAATAAGAATATAAAGTATATGAAATGGAAATCGGGCAGTGGATTAGGCTGAATGCAGCAGATGTTAACTCAGAGACATACCAACAATCTACAAAAAAACTAGATGTTAGATAGCTAAAGTCTAGGCAAGTAAAATCCAAAACAGTTTTAAGTCTTAAGGTCGCAAAAAAATAGGCTATTGAAAAAAGGCTAGTAATGAGAGGTTCTACGAGTACCGAAACACAGAGCGAACACACTAGTATTGGAAGACAGGCTGGCGGGAAGTTTTAAGTGGAAAAAGCATAAGGCAATTTAACTACTGCATGAGGACTCTTGGTAGGTCATTATGTACTGACATATGGTGAAATGAATGAAAAAATATGAAAGAGAATATGTTTTTGCGAAAGAGAATCAAAAACCATCTCGAAAAATCAAAAAGAAGTGGTTAGGTGTAGGGTTTTAACGAAAATCGGCATTTATAAACCAAGCAGTTTTTGGAGAAAATACAGAAGAAATTTAATTTGATATGCAAGGTGGACTGGGTTTTTATAACTTCAATTGGGCAAAATTTACAAAATAATGATTTTTTAAGGGAAAATAGCATTTCAATGCGACGGATTTAGGACTTTTGGCGAGAACATATGTTCGTTTTTATGCGATTTTTAGTATTAAAAACTCGACAATGTATAAATGTTCACATAATATTCATAATAATTCATTACATAAATTGCATAATAGCCCGGTCATTTTGCATGCGCATGTATGAATATCACGAAGAATTTATTTGTGGTTAGATTTCTAATCACAAAATAATTTATATAGAAAAATAATTTGAAAAAAGAGGAGAGAGGAAAGTGGGTATGAAAGAAGGACAAAAAACCATATCACTTGCTGGTGGTGAAATTTTGGAAGTAGCAGAAATAGTTGCATTGTTAGAGGAATGGGGCGCGAAAGGTTTTGCTGATTTTTTGATTAAGAAGGGCGTAAAAATGCCTAGGTCAAATAGAATGAGCATTCTTAAAGAAATATTGAGACCAGGTATAGTTAAAACTAGAAATGAAAGTTTAACTTTAGACAGTAGACTCAATTACAGGCTGCTCTGGTTTAATATTTTCTCAGAAGAACAAATGGTGTTTTTCATAGACACTTTTGATACGAAATATCTTGCAAGGCAATATAGGCTTAAACTTTACGAAGATATAGTTTTGTTCTTAGAAGAAACAGACATTGAGATTTTAGATGATTTAGTTGATGAAGTACGCTTGGTCAAACAAGATGAAGAAGTCGAAAAATTTACCATGAAAGAGTTCCATAATTTGTTTAACGATGTTTATGTGGATGCAGAAGGTGAATTGGACGGACTGACAGCCGATGAGTTTAGACCAATAATGTTTAACAGTGCAACAGTTCTTCAACTCAGCGCAATTGCTACTAAGTTTGGATTTGAAGTACCACAATCACTTAAAAAAGATGTTTTGCCGTCATATATCACAACGGTTGTTAAGTCAACAAATCCCGAAGCTGATATTTCAATGGATATGTTCGATGACGCCATGACTGTGAAAGAAATGAAAGCTATAGCCGCACAATATGGGTTAGAAGTTGGCTCAAACCTAAATAAGAAACAAACGATCGAATATATTTTAATGAATGGTGAGACAACAAAAGGTTCATACAAAGCTCCAGAGTCTGATGCAGTATACGAAATGGCAATACCAATTACCGAAGCTGAATCTAGATATGATGAACTAGCGCTCGAAAGAGATGTGATTAATACCGAACTTATGGCATTGCAAGAAAAATTAGAGTCGGTTGTGGGTGCCGAGAGAGCTGAAGTTGAAAAAGCTATAGCTGAAAAAGAAGCTGCACTTACAGCCAGGGATGAAGAGCTTGCGCAAGCCAAAGCTGATATAGAAAAAGTTAAACTTGAAAAAGATCAAGCAACTGAATCATTGGATGAGGCATTAGTAGAGATTGACAAGCTAAAGATAGAGCTTGCACAAACAAAACGCGAAAAAGAAGAAGCAGTTGAACCTTTAGATCAAGCATTAATAGAAATTAATCGCCTAAAAGAAGAGTTAGAAAAAGCAAAAGCCGAGGATAAGGGAAATGGAGACCTAGAAGGAGCGGTAGCTGAGATTAATAGACTCAAAGCCGAACTTGAAAAGGCAAAGAAAGAATCGGTTGTGTATGTTGATAAAACTAAAGAAAAACAAAGCAGAGTAGACAGTGGAGAAGACTTGAGTTCAGATCGCTTTTCATTGGTTATGGACAGATTAAATCGTGTAGAGCAACTGATGCTTACAAAAGAGCCAATAGTAATTCCTGTTGGATCATCTGCGGAGGAGAAAGCCCCAATGTCAAGAGCTATGAAACTTGGGTTGTTCTTTGCTGCGGTCCTTGGGTTTGGCTTATGTGTATTCGCAGTAATAATGTTAGCCTTAATGTTAGCAGGTGTGGTGTAGTTAAACTACACTACATTGCTTTTATGGTAGGCAATGATAGGCAAAATTAAAGACAGTTGGGCTTTGGGTTACTAGTAATACCGTATGTAAGAAAGAGGTCACACGTTTAAATGGTAGGTAATGGCAGATAGGCTGGTTAATAGATCGTTAGAGTTTAAATTGTAGGTCTGGTCATATGTAAAAAGGTGACCATATGCCGTATATTTAAGTGGTTAAAAGTATTAATCATTGTAATTTCTAGTTTATGGTTTGATGCTATTAAAGTTAAAAACACATATATATACGCGCGCAGTGCGAAATAATAGAATAAAGGTTAAAAACAAAAAAGTATTGTAAAAAATAAGAGGGTAAGGTTATGTCCAAAAATAATGGGTTGTCAAGAGGGCAAAGACAAGCAGTCATAACTTCGTTAGCTGCAGTAGTGGCTACAATTGTAGTTGTGGTAATCTTAGTTGTAGCTCTAGGTGTAACTAAAGTAAAAGCAATCTCCGAAGACGTAGAAATTACTACGGTTCAGACTGCTAGACAGTTTGAAAACATGGATGATTTGCAAAAAACTGGTTACAGTTTTGCGGGTTGGTATTACGATAAAGAAGGTGTGGAAAAAGTTGATAAGATACCAACATTCTCTAGAAAAACAGTATCTGTGTACGCTAGGTGGGTGCCAAATAGTTATCTGATAACATTTGATAAACAAAGCGGCACAGGCGGAACAGATAATATAGATGCTAAATTTGACGAAGTTGTTCCTCAAGTAGAAACCCCACAAAGGGACGCATATAATTTTGCAGGATATTTTACCGAACCGGGTGGCGCTGGCAAACAATATTATGACGGAAGTGGACAGCCGTACATAAACCCTGAAAACGAAGCCTTAGCCATTTGGGACATTCCTGAAAAGACAACATTATACGCAAAGTGGATAGAAAAAACCGAAACCTTTACAGTTACCTTCGTAGATGCTGATGGGGAAACTGTATTATCTACTCAAACAGTACAATACTCTAAAAATGCAACCCCACCAGTAGTGACAAGAGCGGGATACGAACTTACAGGCTGGCAAGGTCGTTATACAAATGTACGTCAGAATGAGACGGTGAAAGCCATACTTACCCCAGTTTTATATACAGTTATATTCAATGCTAATAATGGTGTAGGCTCATTAGAGAATCAAGAATTTGTTTTTAACGAAAAACAAAAATTAAGAGAGAATAATGCGATTACAAGAGAGGGATATACTTTCCTAGGTTGGGCTAGAAAGGCTAGCGCCGTAGAAGTAGAGTTTGAGGATGAAAAGTTAATTGAAACTAGCTTAATTCAAGGAAATGAAGTAAATAAGGTAGTTACACTATACGCTGTTTGGCAAGCTAACAAATATACTGTTAAATTTGATGCAAATGGCGGCAATGGAAATATAGCTCCCCAGGAATTTAAATACGATGTAGCACAGGCTTTGAGTAAAAATAATGGGGATATATATAGAGCTGGATATACATTTATGGGTTGGGCGAGATCTAGTGAAGCTAATGATGCAGTATATACTAATACTAATTCACAGGCGATTAAAAACCTAGCTACTGGAACGAATGAAGATAATGTTGTAACGCTATACGCTGTTTGGAAAGCTAATACATATAAAGTTTTATATGACGCAAATGCACCTATAACATATTACAATGTCGCAGGTACTATGCAAGAGAGCATATTTACATACGATGTCAGTGGTTACCTAAGAGTGAATGCTTTTACGCTTAGAGGCTGGAAATTTAATGGTTGGAATACAAATAAAGACGGAACAGGCGAGTCGTATGGACAAGATGGGCAAGAAGTAGCTGTTAATAACTGGCTAGAAAGCGGTGAAATAAAGTTATATGCCAAATGGGAAAAGGAAGTATATCGCATAACTTATGCAATGGACGGAGGAACCATTAAAGATGGGGAAAGTGTAGTTATACCTCCTGCAACATATACAGTTGATGATGAAATTACAGTAGCTGTCCCAATTAAAGTAGGATTTACATTTACGGGATGGGCAGATGGTGTGAAATCGGTAAATGGCGCATATACTATTCCAAAAGGATCATATGGTAACCTAGATATAGCGGCTAACTGGGCGATAAATAACTATACGATAGAGTTTAAGGCAAACACTGGTGTAGGCGAGATGGAAGCTCAAGCATTTGTATATAATGAGCCACAGGGACTAAGAGCTAATGAGGGGAATATATATAAAGTAGGCTCTACATTTAAGGGCTGGAATACTAAAGCTGACGGAACTGGTGTGCCTTTTACAGACGGTCAAGTTGTTGAAAAATTAAGCTCAAGAACTGAAGTTGTATACCTATATGCAGTTTGGGAAGCTAACAAATATACGGTTAAGTTCAATCCTAACACTGGAACTGGGAGTTTAGATGACCAAAAGTTTGTATATGGTGAAGAAAAGAAATTAAGTAAAAATGACGCTGATGCAGTAGGCAGTATCAAAAAGACGGGGTATAACTTTGTTGGTTGGGATTTAGACCCAAATGCTACTTATGCAACATATGCAAATGAGCACTTAGTTAAAAACTTAGTTACAGGTGAAGGCCAAAATAATAGTGTAACACTATACGCTGTTTGGAGAGTTAATAATTATACCGTAGTATTTGACGCAAATGGCGGAGTGGGAGAGAGAACCGAACAAACATTTAAATATGATGAACTTAAGTTTTTATTAGACATTTCAGTGTTAGCGTTTTCAAAACTTGGTCACTCGTTTGCTGGCTGGGCAACAGAAACGGGTAGTGCTTTTGTAACATACACAAACGCTCAGTTAGTAAGTAAACTGGCAAAAGGAACTGCAGACGATAAAACCTTAACATTATATGCTGTCTGGGAAGCCAATAAATATATCGTGGAGTTTGATCCGAACTTAGGCGAAGGTAGTATGACATCTCAGGAATTTACATATGATGTAGAACAATCTTTAAGTGATGTTTATGGCACTGATGCCGAAGGAAGTATCAGAAGAACCGGTTATACTTTCGCTGGCTGGGCTAAACAAGATACTGCCATTGTAAAAGAATTTGATAATGGTCATTTAGTTATCAACTTAGCTAAAGGTACAGATCAGGATAAGAGAGTTGTATTATACGCGGTATGGGAACCAAACACATATACGGTTGTATTCCATTCGAACAGTGAAACCGTAGCCGAGGCTACACAAACGCTAGCATATGGTCAAGCAAAAGCGTTAACTGATATTGCAACACTTGGATTTACGAAGACAGGATATTCATTTGCTGGTTGGAGTAATACGCAAGATGGTACTAGTGTGTCATATGTTAATAAGCAATCAGTTAAAAACTTAGCCACAGGTAAAGGACAGGATACAAGAGTAAATCTTTATGTTGTTTGGGAAGCGAATGCGATTAAAGTTAAATATATGGCTAATGACCCTGCGACATATTATGCTGTCACAGGTCAATCTGTGATGACAGACACCACACATATATATAATGCACAAAATAGGTTAAGAGCAAATAGATTTGCGCTAATGGGTTGGAGATTCACAGGATGGAATACTTTAGAGAATGGAAATGGCATAGCGCTTGCTGATAAAGCGCCAGTTACTAACAACTTATTTACAGCGTCTGAGCTAATTTTATATGCACAATGGGAAAAACTAGAATATACCATCACATACTTAGACAAAGGAACGCTTTACAATGCTGAAGGAAATCCCATAGAGCATCCTACAAAATATGATGTCGATAGAGGAGTAACAATTGCTGCTCCTATCAAGGCTGGATTTTCATTTATAGGTTGGTATGTTGTAAACAATCCAGATGCAATATATAAACCATATAACATTTCAGTCGGTTCTACTGGCAATATTGAATTAGTTGGAAAATGGCAAGCCAATACATATACAGTTAACTTTGATCCAAATACTGGTACTGGTAGCCTAGCACCTCAGATTTTCTATTATAACGAATTTAAAAACTTAAGAAATAATGGACCTTCCAACATTACAAAGGCAGGCTATACCTTTATGGGCTGGGCGAGAAGACCTGATGCAGGAGAGCGCGAATTTGTAAACAAGGAAATGATTACTGAAAACCTTTGCGAAGGAACATCTGTAGATTATGAAATAACCCTTTATGCTGTTTGGTCTCAAAATGCATATGATGTAGTATTCAATGCTAACTATATTTATGTTGACGATGATGGTGACCCATCTAACGATCCAGATAATAGCCCAGTAACTTTGGGGTATACGACTGATGTGGCAGAAAGAATACCCGCAAATCCTCTATTTGAGAGAAAAGGTTATGAATTTGTAAAGTGGAATACTCTATCTAACGGGACTGGTATGTCCTACGAAAGCAATGAAAATGTTATAAATCTGCCCAAAACAGCAGATGGTAAATGTTACCTATATGCTATATGGCAGATATCAACATATCAATTAACTTATGATTTAAAGGGTGGCACAAACGATGCTGATAACCCAGCAAATTATCAAATAATCACAGACACCATAACTTTAAAAGACCCAACTAAGACTGGCTATACATTTATGGGCTGGACTACTGATACTATACTTAATCCAACAATAGGACTACAAATATCCAAAGGTTCGTATGGTAATAAACATTTTGTAGCAAAATGGACACCAACTGTCTATACAGTTACATATAACGCAAACATGCCTAGTAACACGGCGGGTATTTTACTGTCTCAAATGAATCCTAATACAAGCACACATACTTATGGTGAAGGAAGTAGCTTAAATATCAACGGCTATGAACTAGAAGGTTGGAGGTTTACGGGTTGGAAAGTAACCTCAGATGGGACTGAAATAAAGTATGTAGATGAAGATACTGTTGATGATGCATGGCTAGTAAATAGTACAAGGACATTATATGCAAACTGGGAAAGAATCGAATATGCCATTACCCTTATAGCAAATAATGGTAATTTAGTGGCTGGAATGTTACCTCCGACTGGATACAACATTGACACAGCAACTTTTGAACTATCAAATCAATGGGTTAATAGGACTGGTTATACCTGCGTTGGCTGGTATGATGCAATTCAAGATGGGAATAAAGTAACAAAATTAGTTACGGGTTCAACTGGAGATAAGATATTTTATGCTAGATGGCAAGCTAATACTTATACAGTTAAATTTGATGCAAATACCGGAATAGGAACACTAGACAATCAAGAACATGTGTTTGATACGCCAAAAGCACTAACTAATAACGACCCTGAAACAGGAATTACAAAAGAGGGATATACATTCATAGGTTGGTCTAAAACCCCTCCTTACACTCAAAGAGACTATAGAAACGGTCAGCCAGTTTCCAATTTGCTTACAGAACAAGGCTCTTCAATGTTCCTATATGCTGTATGGCAACCAAACACATATAAGGTAAGGTACGATATTAATACCCCTGCAGGCACATATTACGCTGTGACTGGCGCAAGCGAAATGGGGGTAAGCACTTATACCTACGGTGCTTTAGGAGTTTTAAGGAAAAACTCATTGAGGTTAACCGGCTGGACATTTACAGGCTGGAATACACTAGCTAATGGACAAGGGACTAGTTACGTAGATGAAAATGTAGTTGATAATTTAGCTACTAGTGGCACTGTAACTTTATATGCACAGTGGACAGTAAATGATTATGAGATAGTTTATGCATTAAATAATGGTACAAACGATGCATCTAACCTCTCTAGTTATGATGTAGATACTGAGTTTAATTTAGCTCATCCTACACGCCTAGGATATAACTTTGTTGGTTGGTTTGATGCAAATGAGGGCGGAACCCAAATAACCAAGATAACGAAGGGTACAACAGGCAAGAAAACTCTCTATGCTAGATGGACACCATCCCTATATACAGTTATATTTGACGCAAATACAGGCGATGGAACGATGGAGAACCAAGGGTTTGTATATGACGAACCTGAAAAGAACCTGACAGCCAATACAACAATTACTAAAGTTGGATATACTTTCATAGGCTGGAATACAAATGCTCAAGGATTTGGGGATGCATATGAAGATCAAAAGGCAGTTAGGAATTTAACGACAGAAGAAAGTATAACGCTATATGCTATGTGGAGAGCAAATACATATACTGTACACTTTGATGCTAACACAGGTAGAGGTAGTTTAGCTTCCCAAATTTTCAATTATGGTGAAAATAAAAACTTAAGAAATAACGGAAGTTCTAACATTGTAAAAGACGGTTATACATTTATGGGTTGGGCTTTAACACCTAACGCTATTGAGCGCGAATTTGTAAATAAGCAAATGATTACAGAGAGCCTTTGCGTAGGGACACCTAATGATAATGAAATAACTCTTTATGCTGTATGGTCTCAAAATGCGTATAACGTAGTATTTAACGCTAATTACGTTTATGTTGATAATGATGATGACCCAACAAACGATCCAGATAACACTCCAGTAACTTTAGCATTTGTATATGATGAAGTTGAGACAATACCTGAATACCCCTTGTTTACAAGGACGGGCTACATGTTTGCGGGCTGGAATACATCGCCTGATGGAATGGGTAGAACATTTATTCCAGGACAGGATGTTAAGAACTTAGCGACAGAGGGCGTTTTAAACTTATACGCCATGTGGTCAATGAGAATATATCAAATAGAGTATGAGTTAAATGGCGGCTCGATTAGAGGTGGACTTGGCTCAATGATGAGACCAAACCCCACATCATACACTTATGAGACAGAGACTATAACTTTAAGAAATCCTATGAAGCCTGGCTATGTTTTTGTGGGTTGGACATCATTTAATACCTGGGTACCTAGTTTAAATGTTACGATACCTCAAGGCTCTACAGGAGATTTATATTTTGAAGCAAATTGGGAATCAGCTTGCTATACAGTTACATATAATGCAAACGTTCCTGCAAACACGCATGGAGTGTTTAGCGCAATTGTCCCAGAAGAAGGCTTAGAAGGTCCAATAACCGCTTCTGACAGGATGTATACAAGCAATCACTACTATGAGTGGGGAAGTAATTTTATACCCAATTATTTTAGAATTACAGGTTGGCAATTTAGGGGTTGGAAGACCGAACCAGATGGCATGAGGGTTGAATTTACAGATGAAGACTTGGTCCCAGATGATTGGTTAATTAGCTCTTCTATGATGGGCATGGGACAGACGAACCCAATGTTATATGCTCACTGGGAAAGAATTGAATACAGTATAACCTTTATTGAAAATGGTGGAGATATGCGTCCCGACTCTTATCCTACCTCATACAATATTGATACACCGACATTTACACTATCACCTACTTGGATTGGTAAATTTGGTTACGTATTTTTAGGTTGGAAAAATCCTGCATATGGTGACATGGCAATAACAAAGTTATATGCGGGTTCAACTGGGGGATCAGGTATTTTATGCTAGCTGGCGACCTGGCAAGTATATAATTAGATTTAATGCAAATACCGGCTATGGAACATTGGAGGAACAAGAATTTGACTATGATGTAGGAAAGCATTTAACCTATAACGATCCTACAACAGGAATTTACAAACCAGGCTATACCTTTATGGGGTGGTCTACCACCTACCCATATACTACTAAGCAATATAATAACGGTGCTTGGGTTAAAAATGTACTCTCAGGTGATGGTTCTATAATTTACTTTTATGCTGTATGGCAACCAAACACATATTCAGTAAGATACAATAAAAACACCCCAGCCGGTACATATTATGGCGTAACAGGCGAATATGAAATGGGGGCAACTACAATAACATATGATACCTATGGAGAACTAAGAAGAAATGCCTTTAGATTAACAGGCTGGATATTTACAGGTTGGAACACACTTGCTAATGGTCAAGGGACTAGCTATGTAGATGAAGAAGCAGTTAGAAACTTAGTTTTAAGTGGATACATAGAGCTATTTGCACAGTGGACAAAAAATAGCTATACAATTGATTATGTATTAAATGGCGGTACAAATAATGCAGCTAACATATCAGATTACCATGTAGATACTGTGCTTACTTTTTCTAATGCTACACGACCAGGCTATACATTTGCTGGTTGGTATACTGCAAATCAGGGCGGCACCCGTGTAACAAAGATTGAAAGGGTAACAACAGGTAACAAGACTTTATATGCTAGATGGAATGTAAATTCGTATACAGTTGTGTTTAACGAAAATACGGGTGACGGAACGATGAATAGCCAAGGGTTTGTATATGATGTAGCTCAAAAATTGACTGCCAATACAAGCATTACTAAATTAGGCTATACATTCACGGGTTGGAATACCGATCCTCAAGGATTTGGAACCGCATATGCAGATAATGAATCTGTTAAAAACCTAGCAACAAGTGGAAGTATAACCCTGTTTGCGATGTGGCAAGCAAATACATATACAGTTCATTTCCATCCCAATACAGGGACTGGAGCTTTAGCCGATCAGGTTTTAACATATAATGGAGTTAACCAAAGGCTTAGAAATAACACTATTTCAAATATAACAAAGACCGGTTATACATTTATGGGCTGGGCAGATACACCAGGTGCTACTGTGCGTCAATATACAAATAATCAGTTACTTACCGAAAATCTTTGCACAGGAACCATTATGGATAAGGAAATAACCCTTTATGCTGTATGGTCTCAAAATGCGTACGATGTGGTTTTACACTCAAATTATGATGATGGTGACGGTAACCCAGATAACGACACAACAGTTTTAGGATTTATATATGACCAACAAGGTGCTTTACCTATCAATCCTCCATTTGTACGAAATGGTTACAATTTTGTAAATTGGAATACACAATCTAACGGAAGTGGTGCGTCATATGGAAGTGGTCAAAATGTTATGAATCTGCCAACAGGTGCAGATGGTAAATGCCATTTGTATGCTATATGGTCGGTACCAACCTATCAGATAACATATAACCTAAGTGGTGGTACAAACGATGTGGATAATCCAACAAGTTACAAAGTAACAACAGAAACAATTACATTAAAAGATGCAGTAAAAACAGGACATACATTTATTGGCTGGACTACTAACGGTGTACAAAATCCAACAATAGGTCTGCAAATAGAGAGCGGTTCATACGGTAATAAACACTTTGTAGCAAATTGGACAGTAAATGATTATACAGTTACGTATAACGCAAATGTACCTAGTAACACTGTCGGCACTCTCGAGACACAAATGAATCCTAACACAAGCACGCACACTTATGGCGCAGGAAGTAGTCTCGTAGCAAACGGGTATACACTAAAAGGCTGGAAGTTTAATGGTTGGAAAACAACCGCAGAAGGTACCGAGATAAAATATGTAGATGGAGATACAGTTGATGATGCCTGGCTAGTAAATAGTGCAAGGACATTATATGCCCACTGGACTATACGTACATATACCATTACATACACTCTACAAGGAGAAGCATTTGGCGGTGCAAATAGCCCTCTAAATCCAGCTACATACACAATAGATACTGCTACTTTCCAATTAGAGCCATCCACAACTCCTGGATATAGATTTATTAGTTGGAATAATTCCTCTGATAACACTCAGGTGCAAAGTGTACAAAAAGGAACGGTAGGTAATTTAACATTCTATGACACAATAGAGTTAGCTACATATCGTGTTAAATACTATGCAAGTTATCCTGTGAACACAGTATCAGTGGGACAAGGCGCAATGGAAGATAGCCAGTATACATATAACACCGCTGGTAACCTAAGACAACTTGGGTTTGCATTAGCTGGTTGGAAGTTTAATGGTTGGAAGGATAGAGTAACTGGTTCAATTCATGCCGACCAAGCAGCAGTATTTAACTGGAAGTCAACACAAGGTGCTATTGTAGAACTTGATGCTCAGTGGACAAGACTTGAATATCAAATAATATATAACCTAAACACAGAACTTGGAGATGGCATGACAAATACTGTCAATCCTACTTCATATAACGTGGATACGAATACATTTAATTTAGTAGATCCTGTATGGCAAGATGCTCCATATACTTTTGCAGGGTGGTATACCACTAACCAATTTAATGCTAACGAAAAAGTCACTAAGATAGAACTAGGTTCAACTGGAGAAAAAACTCTTTATGCTAAATGGGATCCAAAGTCATATACAATCGTATTTGACCCTGCTACTGGAACAGGCTCATTAGAAGCTCAAGAGTTTCTGTATGATGTGCCTCAGCGCATAAGGAAAAATGATCCTAATGTACAACCATACATTAGTAAAGCTGGTTATAACTTCCTTGGTTGGCGTCGTGCAACTGCCCAACCGCAGGTTGTAGAATTTACTGATAACAAAGAAGTCAGTAGATTAGGCTTTGGCGAGACGATTACTTTATACGCAGTTTGGCAGGCAACTACATATACTGTTGTATATGATAAAAATCAACCAGTGACACACTATGACGTTACAGGTGTAAATAGCATGTCGACACCTAGTACATATACATATGATGTTACAAGTACTCTTAGACAAAATACCTATGCTTTAAAAGGTTGGACATTTGCGGGTTGGAACACTGATGCAAGTGGACATGGCGATAGCTATGCAGATAGAGCAGAAGTACATAACTGGTCAGCAACTGGTGAAGTCATAACCCTATACGCACAGTGGGATAAGTTAACATATAATGTTACATATAACTTAGGCATGGGCGGAGTGAAAGGAGATAATACCCCTGACACATATGATGTAGACTCTACTTGGAATTTTGGTAATCCTTCTAGAACTGGCTATACATTTACTAACTGGACGGAAAATGGAAGCGTAGTAACTGGAATAGCAAAAGGCTCTACTGGTAACAAAACCTTTACAGCCAATTGGACAGCCAATAGCTTTGTCGTACAGTTTAATGCAAACAATGGCCAGGGCAGTTTAGAGGAGCAGACATTCTGGTACGATCAGCCTCAGGCTCTAAGACTAAATAATGGAAACATTTTTAGAGATGGATATACCTTCAAGGGCTGGGGTAAGACCGCGGATGCTACTATCGTGTCTTATACCGATGGCCAGGAAGTTAGCAACTTAGCTACTGGTGGTTCTCCTGAAAGCAATAGCGCAACCATATTTGCACTTTGGGAACCTAAAACATATAAAATAGTATACGATATCAACCAGCCTGTCACGCATTATAATGTCACAGGGACTATGGCAGATAGTACATATAAATATGATACTGCAGGTCAGACACTTAGAAATAACTCATATCAGTTAAAAGGCTGGACATTTGGGGGCTGGAACACTCAGGCAAGCGGAAATGGTACATCGTATGCAAATCAGCATGCAGTTGATAATACTATGCTAACTAGTCCTGAAATAACGTTATATGCAAAGTGGAGTAAAGTAACATATACAATAGATTATGTAATGGGTGGCGGCACAATCAAGGATGGAGAAAGTGTAGTTACACCTCCAGCAACATATACAGTAGATGATGAAATAGAAATAGCTGCTCCGACAAAAACTGGATACGAGTGTCTGGGTTGGTATGTTGGCACTAATTCAACATCCACTCAAGCACCATACATGATTAATAAGGGTTCTCTTGGAAATATTACACTAACTGCCAAGTGGGCAGCAATGAGATACTTTGTATCATTTAAAGCTAACGGGGGAACTGGGGATTTACTCGAGCAGACTTTCTATTATGACCAAGAACTACGTTTAAGGGCTAACAATAAAATAACAAGAGAAGGCTATAACTTCACAGGCTGGGCAAGAACATCAGATGCAACGCAAAAACAATATGATGATAATCAAGAGGTTAAAAATCTTGCAACTGGCTTAGATAGAGATGAAATAGTATATCTATACGCTGTTTGGACTGCAAACACATATACAGTTGTGTTTAATTCAAATTATGGAGAGGGTGTAGAAGCAACAGCACAACAAGTAATTACATACAATGTTGCAACTCCATTAACCAAGTTTTCAACAATGAATTTTGCAAAACTAGGTTACTCCTTTACAGGTTGGAACACGGGTGTAACTGGAGATGGCACGGCGTATGGTGATCAAGCTACAGTTACGAGTTTAGCACCTAGTGGTGAAAAACATTTATATGCTCAGTGGAGTAAGGATGTATATACAATAACGTATTATCTGCCAGAAGACCCAACGGCATCAAATTCACCATACAATCGCACCACATATAGTGTAGATACACCTACATTTGGCTTCTATTTACCAACATGGCCAGGGCATACTTGCAGTGGTGGCTGGTATGATGCAAGTGATAACAGCCCAATAACTCAAATTCCAATAGGATCAACAGGAAATAAAACTCTATACACTCCTATTTGGACAACACACCAATATACAGTTGATTTTCAATTAAATGGTGGGACTGCCTCAAATGGTCTCCAATCAATGTCTTTCTATTATGGTGACGAAAAAGAGTTAACGCCCTTTAGTACTCTTGGGTACTCAAAGCATGGTTATAGATTTGTAAATTGGAACACTACCGGTGGTGGTAGTGGTACATCATATGAGGATCAGCAGCCTGTTAAAAATCTTACAACAGATGCTGGAGGCTCGGTTTGGCTTTATGCACAATGGGAAATTGAGTCATATTCGATAACATATGAGATGAATGGTGGGGGTACCAACCATGCAGATAACAAAACTAGTTATACCGTTGAAACAGATACATTTTCTTTATTCCCTGCAACTAGAGAAGGATATACATTTGGTGGGTGGTATTTAAATCAAGATACAACAGGAGTCCCAGTAAATGAGGTGACTAAACCCTCAACAGGCAACAAAAGATTTTATGCTAAATGGACTCCTAATCAGTACACAATTCAATATAATGCGAACTTTGGCAGTGGTAGTTTAGCTCCACAAACAGCAATTTATGATACACCGATAGCTTTGAGGATAAATAGTAACGATATTACAAGACTCGGATATAACTTTAAAGGCTGGGATGAAAACAAAAATGCAACAACTCCAACTTATGATAACGATGGAGTGTCGGTTACAAACCTTGCAACGGGAGTTGATGGTGATAACCTGGTAATATTATATGCTGTTTGGGAAGGAATTACGTATAACGTCCAGTTTGACAATAACAATGGTAGTGGCACTATGGGATTGCAACAATTCCAATATGGCGTACCTGAAAGATTAGATGAATGTCTATTCTCAAGAGCGGGTTACATGTTTGATAGATGGTGTGTTGATGCTAACGGAGCAGGCACTAAATATGAAAACAAAGCTTTAGTAGAGAATTTAACTACTACTCAAGGTGCAACCGTGAAACTTTTTGCACAGTGGTTACCAGGTAGTTATACTGTTGTATTGAATCCAAATAGTGGTACAACCAATACTTCAAGCGTACAAGTTAATATGGGCGCGAACATGCCGTCATCTATTGAAAAACCATTTAGGCAACATTATGTATTCCAAGGGTATTTTTCACAACAAACGGGTCCTGCAACTCAGTACTACAATGCAAATATGGAAAGCGCGAATGTCTGGGATCAACCTAATAACTCTACAATTTATGCCCGCTGGACACCTTACCAATACACTATCACATATTATGGTATAGACACTTGGAATCCTGCAACATATACATATGAACAAGAGGTTAAAATAACAGCGCCTTCTAAGATCGGACATACATTTAAGGGCTGGTACAGAGGTGCTAATGTTACTCCTTTGTATAATCCTGATTATGAGATACCAGCAGGCTCTTCTGGCGACTTCTCTTTAACTGCTACATGGGAACCAAACACATATACAGTGAATTACGATTCTAATGGTGGAGCTGTGGGGACAGCTATAGCTTCTCAAGTTTTCACATATGGTACTACCCCGAATTTGCAATCTAATACAGATGCTAACTTTACAAAAGTTGGATATACATTCCAGGGCTGGGATGAAGATCAAGATGCAACAATTCCAACATATGCAAATGGTGCGCCAATAACTACAGATTTAGCTACGGGTGCGCTTGGTGATACGGAAGTAACTATGTTTGCTATCTGGAAAGCAAATACATATACCGTTGTGTTCCATTCAAATTGCACACCTGAGGCAACAAAAAATCAAACATTCACATACAATGAAAATTTAAAGGCGTTAAGTAGTAACACCTTCGACAGAACGGGGTATAGCTTTGATAAATGGGATACAATTCCTGCCGGAGGGGGCACGTCCTATACAAACAATCAAAATGTTCAAAATCTAGTTACAGGTGCTTCTGGTTCTGACACATTTAATTTATATGCCCAATGGACAATTATACCGTATACCATAACATATGAGGAAGTTGAAGGCGCTACAAACACCAATCCTTCTGGATATAACTATGAAGATGAAACAATAACATTTGTTCTTCCGACTAAGGTTGGCTATACATGTACTGGTTGGTACGATCAACTTACTGGCGGTGAACAAGTAATAAGCATACCGCAACACTCAACAGGGAATAAAACTGTTTATGCTAGATGGCAAGCTAATACATATTATGTCAACTATAACTCAAATAAACCAAGTCTTACCCATGGCACACTTGGTGGTAGTATGTCTCCAAGTACGCATACATATAACGTAGCGACTCCTCTTACAGCAATAGGATATACATTATCTGGTTGGGAATTTGATAAATGGACTACTAACTCTGATGGGACTGGTACATCGTATGCAGATGAGTATAGTGGACTTCCTCTGACATCTGAAGCTAATGCAACGGTTCAATTGCATGCAAATTGGATTAAGCAAACATATGCCATAAATTATGAGCTGAATGGTGGTACAAATTCTGCATCCAATCCGGCTTCGTATGATGTTGATTATGCAGAAATAACACTCCAAAATGCAACAAGAACTGGATATACATTTAGTGGTTGGTACACGCAAAATGTAGGTGGCGTCCCAGTGACGAAGATACCACAAGGTTCTGATGGTGTTAAATACTTATATGCCAGATGGACTGCAAAAGAGTACACAGTTCACTTTGATGCCAACACAGGTTCAGGAACTTTAGACGATCAAGTAATTGCATATGATGCACCGCCTACAAATCTGAGAGATAATACGACTATTACCAAACTTGGTCATACCTTCAGTGGCTGGAATAGACAAGCTGATGGAACAGGTAATGCGTATGCAAATAAAGCTCCTATAACAAACCTAGCTACAGGTGAGCCTGGTGATGACCTAGTCACTTTGTACGCTATATGGACACCTAATACATATTGGGTCAGATTTAATGCAAATGGTGCAGGAACAAGTGGAACTATGCCAGATCAAAAGTATACCTATGGCGCCACTCCTGTAGCATTAGATAACAATATTATCACTAGGGTAGGATATACATATAGCGGACAATGGGGAACCACATCTGGAGGCGGTACTCTCTACGCAAATCAAGCTCCTGTAAGTAATTTAACTTCCGATCCAGATGCCATTTTCAATCTGTATGCACAATGGACACCTAACAATTATACCGTGACACTAGATGCAAATGGGGGGTCAGTTGGAACTGCAAGTGTGGTAGCTACCTATGATGCTGCAATGCCCACTCCTGCAACAAAGCCTACAAGAGATGATTATACATTTACTGGCTACTACTCACAGCAAACAGGTGTTGCAACGCAGTACTATGATGCAGATATGCTAAGCACTCATATCTGGGATCAGGCAAACAATTCAACCATTTATGCTCGCTGGACACCAGTTGTATACACACTTACCTATGATTTAACAGGCGGTGCCGTGAATTATGCAGAAAATCCAGCAAATTATACGGTAGAGTCAAACGTCATAACTTTAGGTGACCCGACAAGAGTTGGTTATATTTTCAAGGGGTGGACGTCAGATCAACAACTAACACCCCAAAAATCGTTGCAAATACCACATGGGACACCGTTAAGAAATATAACTCTTGTACCTGTATGGGAAGCAAATACGTACACAGTTCAATACAATGCAAATAAGCCTGTCGCTTCATCAGGGGCTCTTTCAGGCTCTGTTGCAAACACCCCAGCTACATACGACGCAGACTTTGATGTCGCAACAAATGGGTATTCTATACCTGGCTGGAAGTTTAAGTATTGGACCCTGACTACAGGTGACGTTACGGCTGATTCAGATAAATTCTTTGAAGGAGCAACTAAGAAGAATCTAACCACAACAAATCTGGAGACGGTTGAATTAAATGCTCAATGGGAGCCTATTACATACACATTAAAGTTTGACGACAATAAGCCCGCAACATCTACTAATCCTTTGGGAGGCACTGCTTTACCAAACACTACCATTACATATGATTCTAAGTACTCAACATCCAACATCAGCAAATCTACCAGAACGCTTACAGGATGGAGAATAACAGGCTTTAAAGTATTGGGAACAACGTATGCAGGAACAGGTGTCGATATATCTAAATTAACCACTGTCGATGGTGACTTGCTAACAGTTGATATTATATGGACAGAAAATGTATATAAAATAAAGTATAATGCGGGCTACACTGTACCAGCTCCCACGACACTTTCCTATACTACTGAAAACTATAACTATGAGTCTAGCATCACTTTGAGATTAATATCAGAATGTCCAGGATTTGCTACAAGACCTGGCTACACCTTTAGTAATTGGCGTACAACATTGCCTCCAACTGCAGGAACGACATATGCGCAGGGCGCATCCCTCGCAAAACTTCTTGCTTCTAACAATGGAACATTCAATCTACACGCTATATGGACACCCAATAATTATACGGTAGCTATTGACAAGCAGGGTGGAACGTTACAATATGTTAGCCCAAGCTCGGATGTTGGTACTCATATGACATTCACATATGACTTAGCTACTGTAGGTAACAATATAACAGCTACACGCAATGGTTATACTTTCAAAGGTATATACCAGAACGCAAATGAAACTGGATTCAACACTCATAATAGCAGTGGAACTGCGTTAAAGTACAACCCAGCAGACCCAACCACAGTAACTCAATTGTATGCTTGCTGGACACCTATAGTTTATACAATCACTTACAACATGCCTAGTGGCGCAGGGAATCCTTCTGGAAACCCAGAGACATATACAATAGAGTCTTCACAAATCACCTTAAGTGATGCAACTTACACAGCGGGATATACTTTCAAAGGCTGGAGACCAGCAGGCAGTACAGATATCCCTGTGATAGGATATAAAATTAATCAGGGAACAACTGGGAATATAGTACTTGAACCAGTATTTGAGGCTTGTTCATATTCAGTACAATTCCTGAAGAACCAGCCAGGGGCAGGTGCTGTCACTGGTAATATGGATCCAATGACATTTACTTATGGTCAGCAACAGAATTTAACAGCTAATGATTTTGCTACTACAGGATACGCTTTTACAGGCTGGAATACTGCAAGCGATGGATCGGGTACAGGGTACTCTGATGGTCAGTTAGTTGGTAATCTCTGTTCTTCAAGTGGTGGGATAGTGGATTTATACGCTCAATGGTCAATTATTGAGTATAACATCACCTACACGCTAAATGGTGGTCAGTTAGGAGCAGGTTCTCCTCTAAAATACACCTATGAGAGTACTACTATGCTGGTAAGCCCGACACGGACTGGATATCAGTTCAGTAAGTGGTACCTAGATGGAGACCCAATGCAAAATGAGGTAAATACAATAACTCCTGGTCAGACAGGCGATAAGAAATTTGTAGCTGTATGGGAGGTTCTGCAATACACAGTCATACTAGTAAGAAATGGTGGAACAGCGGGCACTGGAACAGTTACAGCCACATATGGACAATTACTGCCATCTGGAGCGATTGCTCCTACCAAGACGGGATATATATTTGGTGGATATTATGAAACATGTGATGGTACAGGCAATGTGTCAGGCACGCAATACTATGATGGAAGCATGAACCCTGTAGTAGGTAATGAGTGGCTAAAAACTACAAACAACGTGGAGATTTACGCAAAGTGGACAGCAATTACCTATACAGTTAGGTTTGATAAAAACAAGCCATCAACTGCGGACGCTGCTACACCAGTGCAAGGCAATACGGGAGATCAAAGTTTTGTATATGATGTAGGACAACACTTGAACACCAACAACTATACATTACTAGGGTGGACCTTTACGGGTTGGACTTCCGAGTCTAATGGAAGTGGAAATAGTTATGACAATAACGAAAACGTAAATAACCTGACCTCTACAAACGGAGCTACGGTTACACTATATGCACAATGGACATTAAATAACTACGAAGTAAGATTTGAGAAAAATAAACCAGAAGCTGCATCGCATCTAGTACAAGGCAATCAAATGGATAATCAGCTTTTCAACTATGATGAAGAAAAGAATTTAACAGCTGTTGGTTATACTTTAGAAGGTTGGAGATTTAATGGCTGGAACACCAAGGTAGACGGAACCGGCACAACATATGCAAATAGTGCACTTGTAAAAAATCTAACAACTGCCGATGATGTTGAAGTTCCACTATATGCAAGATGGATACGTAATGATTATACAGTTGAATTTGTAAAGAATAAGCCAGACGGTGCGTCGGCAGTAGAAGTACAAGGCAACCTGATGACACAATCGTTTAAGTATGACATAGAACAAAATCTCAAGTCTAATCCATATACACTGAAAGGTTGGACATTTGCGGGCTGGAATACGCTTGCTAACGGCGATGGAACAAATTACGCAAATAATGCGGCTGTAAAGAATCTGACAAATACACATAACGGTGAATCTGTGAAGCTATATGCACAATGGACAAAGAACACTTATTCCGTGGTATTTGATACTAATCAACCTGCAGTAGCATCTAATAGCGTAACTGGAACGATGGCTAACCAGAGCTTCACATACGACGATCCTGTTAAGCCTTTGACGCTTAATGCATACGAACTAACTGGCTGGACATTTGGCGGTTGGACTAGAAATGCAGATGGAACAGGTGCTTTCTATGCAGACCTAGCAGAAGTTAGTAATTTAACACACGTACCATATGGTCAAGTCCGGTTATATGCAAAATGGACACCAAATACATATACGGTTACGATTTGGCACACAAATAATGTCAATCCAAGCTATGCCGCATCAACTGCGCATCAAACCGTAGTAATGACATATGACCATCTTGTACCAGCAGCTGCAGAAACCCCGAGTATAACAGGATTTACCCTACAAGGAGTATTCGAACTTGAGGGTGGCAGCGGGATACAGTATTACAGTGGAAGTATGGCACGTACAGCAGTTTGGAAAAATACAACGCTAGAGAATATATATACTTTCTGGAAAGAAAATACATACACCATTAACTATATGAAGAACAAGCCAGCCAAGGCGTCAAATTCAGTTGATGGCAGTATGGATTCAGAAACAAATGTTAAATATACTGAACTCCGCACCTTAAAGAATATAACTGGCGGATATAGCTTAACTGGTTGGGAAATTGGCGACTTCACTCGCACATGGAACTTAAAAGCGGACGGAACTGGTACGGCATTTGAAAACACCGCTCAAGTTTCTGAGTTGACTAGTGCCCAAGGCGGTATAGTTAATCTCTATGCACAATGGACGCCTCAAGAGTCGATAATTACTTTCATTAACGGAGGTACCGCAAATCCGACAACATCTACTGCAACTGCTAAGTATGATCATGATATGCCTAAGGTTACAATGCCTACTAATACAGGATATAAGTTTGGAGGATACTTCACTGGTCCTGATTCGACAGGCGAAAAATACTATTCAGATACATTACGTTCTCAGAAAGTTTGGAAGAAACTGAAGAACAATGATTTAGACCTCTATGCGTACTGGACAGTATATACATATAAACTCAACCCAGATAACACGGCAACAATTACTGGCTTTATACCAGATCCTGCAATAAGTGGGGTGCTCGAAATTCCTGATACTATTGAAGGGCACACTGTAACAAGGATAGAAAGTGCTGCAATGGATGCAACTAAGACGCCAAAACTCAACACAGATGTAACTGAAATAGTTGTACCTTCAACCGTTACTAGTTTAGGAATACAATCTTTTGCAGATACTACTACAGATGTAACCTTTGAAGCGGGAAGCACACTAACAAAAATAACCTCTTACTCATTCAGTGAGTATGCAGGAAGTACATTTACAGTGCCTGCATCAGTTACAGAGATAGAGCCTAATGCATTCAAAGACTGTACGGCTCTAGAAACCGTAGTAATACCTAATACAGTTACGACAATAGGCTTGGATGCCTTTGCGGGTTGTAACAATATAACAGAAATCACCATACCTTTACAGAACCCATACAACGCTACGACAAACTCTTACTTACGTTACTTCTTTGGTGGTAGGTCATACTATACAGGAGCTGCAATACCTGCTAGCTTAGAGACTGTAAATGTTGCGGCCGGCACTACAACCATTCCTACTCATGCGTTTGAAAACTGGACAGGAACAGGTTTAACCATTAATTTACCTGCAAGCGTAAGTAGTATTGCAAGTGATGCATTTAACGGCACTACTGCAAGTGTAGTCATTGAAAACGGCTCTGCACTAACAACGATACCAACTGGTGCATTCAAGGGATATAAAGGCGCATCTATTACTATGCCAAACAGCATTACCAGTATAGAAACTGAAGCTTTCAGTGGCTGTACTAACTTAGGTGCGACTATCATTCCAACGAGTGTAACAAACATTGGGGCTAACGCATTCAAGGATGTAAGTGGACAAGTAACATTTGCTACTCCAGCAACAATTACAACAATTGGACCAAATGCATTTAATGGATATAAGGGTGGAACTGTGTTAATACCAGACAGCGTGACTACAATAAGCAATAACGCATTCTTAGGCGCTACTGGAATAACCACATTAAACACAAATCAAGTAGAAACTATTGGAGTAGATGCATTCAACGGATGCTTAGAGCTAGCTAGTGTACATGTTGGTCCAAAACTAAATTCAATTGCAACAGGCGCATTTGATAACTGTCCAAAACTTACTCAATTTACAGTTGATGGTGACAATCCTAACTACAAAGCAGTAGATGGAATACTATATTCAAAAGATGGAACTAAACTAATCAGATGCCCAGAGCTAAAGACCTTTGAAGTGTTACCATTTGAGGTTCCAGCAGGCGTTACTTCAATAGAGCCAGGAGCATTCCTAGGTTGTAATAACTTAACATCCATAACTTTACCTGCAGGCCTTACAAACATTGGAGATGAAGCCTTCAAGGGTGTGCCAGTTGGCCCAACTGTAGCTTTACCAAGCACGCTAACGACCATTGGCATAGAAGCTTTCGAAAATTGTGATGAACTAGTAACAATAGATGTACCTGCATCGGTTACAAGCATTGGACTCGGTGCCTTTGCAGACTGTAACAAATTAACTGCGATAAATGTTCACGCAGATAATCTAAACTACTCATCATCGCCCGCTGGCGTATTATACAACGAGAGTCAAGACACGTTATTACAATATCCAGCCGGTAAGGAAGTTCTAATACCTAGTGCATACACGGTTTTATCTAATTGTAAAGTCATAGAATCTAAAGCATTCAAGGGTGCAACTAAATTAGAGAAAGTTGTATTACCAAACGGTTTAGAAACCATTGAAGCAAATGCTTTTGAGGGCTGTACTGCTCTAAAGGAAATCAACATACCAAATACCGTAACAAGTATTGGTGCTCTAGCTTTTGCAAACTGCACAAGCTTACCAAATATAACGATAGCTAATTCGGTGCAAGACATTGGGGCACAAGCATTCATGAATTGTACATCGCTAGAAACTGTTACAATACCAGCAGCACTACTCTCTCTAGGTAATGGCTTGTTTGCAGGCTGTACATCATTAACAGACATCATAGTCGATAACGGAAATACTGGTTATGCAGACGAGAACGGAGTCTTGTTCAATAATGATGGAAGTATATTAATTAAATATCCAGAAGATAAGGCTGATCTTACATATACAATTCCAAATACGGTATCTACTATTGAAGCTGGGGCGTTCCAAGATGCTAAGAATTTGACGCAAGTTACCATTCCTTCGAGTGTACAGGTAATAAATGCAAACGCATTTAAGGGCTGCTCTGCCTTGGATACTGTAATATTTGAGGCTGGTTCAACTCTTACCACAATAGGAGACGAAGCGTTTAGTGGATGTGCTTTAACATCAATCACATTCCCAGATTCAGTACAGACCATTGGCGCCAGTGCATTTGTAGGAAATGCAGGTCTTGCTACAGTAACTTTTGGCGCTTCAATGAAATCAGTGGGCGCAAATGCATTCAAGAATATAACTGCACTAACTACAGTCAACTTTGCTGAAGGCAATAATTTCAAGACAATTAATGCAAGTGCATTTGAAGGGTGCTCAGGCATTACAACATTGGATCTACCTGAAGGGTTAACAACAATAGGCGCAAATGCATTGAAGGGAACGAGCATAGCAACAATTACAATTCCAAGCACAGTTACCTCAATTGGAGGATCGGCATTTGCAAATTCTAGCCTATTGAAGAACATCTACATTACACCAAAAGAGCCTGTTTCATCCACAGTACCTAGCTCACTAGGAACTAGTGCCTTTAGTGGAATGACTAACTTCAAGATCTGGGTAGATAGAACTCTTATAAATACATTCAGAAATGCACCTGGCTGGGCAGACTATGCAATAAATATTTGTCCAAAAACGGTGGTTGTAACATTTGATATTGGCAAAGGCGCAACTAATCCTGGTGCAACATCTTCAGAGATTACCTATGGCACAACGGTAACTGCTCCAGTTCTAAATATCGCTGATGGATATACCTTTGATGACTGGTATGCAGAGGCTGCTAGAGTGCTTCCATTTGATGAGCTTGCACCTATAGAAAAAGATATTACCATCTACTCTAAGTGCATAGCTAATGAATACAACCTAACCCTAAATTGGGCAGGTGCTAGTACGCCAACCAATACAGTAGTAACCTTTGATGAACTCATGCCATACATTGATACAATGACAAGAGACGGCTACATTTTCAAGGGATTCTTTGCTAGCGAAAATGGAGTTGGTACACAATATTATGAAGCTAACTTCATGCCAGTAGCAGATAAACTCTGGGATCAATTCGTAGAATATCCAGTCATCTATGCCTACTGGTCAATGTATGAATATACTATTGATGAAGCTGGCGTTACAATAACAGGACTTGCTAAGAATGCTGTAGTTCCAGCGAACTTAGTTGTACCAAGTGTAATACAAGGAATGTCAGTTGTCGGCATTGGTGCATCGGTATTTAACGCAGATATTAATCCTGCATGTGGCACTAATATAACTGCTATTACAATACCAAATACAATAAAGACAATAGGCAACTTAGCATTTAATAACTGTATCAATGTACAAACAGTAACATTTGCGGAAGGCAGCACATTAGAAAGCATTGGTACAAGTGCATTTGCTAACTTGAGAAATCTGACGAATCTAACCATACCAAGTTCAGTTGCAACAATAGGTGCAAATGCAATTAATGGATGCTCTAAGATAATCCGTGTTGATTTCTCAAGAGTGACACCTCCAGAGATTGGAACAACAGGGTTATATTCCACAATTAATCCTGCAGCACTAATCTTTGTTCCAACTGCGAACATAGGTGCATATAGACTAGGAGATTGGGCAAAGCATCAGGCGATTGTCAGACCTAAGACTGTAAGAGTACTGTTTGATAGTAAGGGTGGTCCAGCAATTTCGTCACAAGTTATTACATATGGCGAATATGCAACACAACCTGAATCTACTCAAGTAGCAAGACCTGGATACATATTCGATGGCTGGTTCATAGATGATGTAACATTTGCAAATCAGTTTGTATTTGCTACAACTAAGATTGCATATGAAAACATGTCTGAGACCGATAAGGCAAACTCTCAAATTACACTGTATGCAAAATATACGCCTATAAAATATACAATCAAATTTGATGCTAACAATGCCTCAGCAACAGGCGTAATGGCAGACATGACTGATTGTATCTATGATGTATCATACACACTTCCAGCGTTTGGCTTCCAGTATCTAAGACACACCTTTGCAGGCTGGGCAACGACATCTAGCGGTAATGCAGTCTATTCTGACAAAGCGGTTGGAGTTAACAATTTGACAACAGAGAACAATGCTACAGTTACACTCTATGCTAAATACAATGAAATTACATCTTACCAAATAGAGTTTAATAAAAATTCGGAACATGCAGATGGCACAATGGCTGCAATGACGAACCTAGCATATGACACCTCGTATAATCTCACAGCGTTTGGCTTTACTCCTCAAACAGGATATAAGTTTGTAGGCTGGGCGCTTACGCCAACAGGCGCAGTTGTATATGAGAATAACGCATCTGTTTCCAACTTAGCACAGATGAATCCAGTAGTTACACTCTATGCAAAATATGAGCTAATTAAATACACAATTGCATTTGATAAAAATTCTCTAGATGCAGATGGCACAATGGATCCAATAACCAACTGTGAGTACGGTACGGGATATGACCTCCCAGCCAATACATTCACACACGCTACTTTAACTTTCCAAGGCTGGGCATTAACGGAAGAGGCAGCAGCAGCTGGTACTGTTACATATACAAATGGAGCAACTGGAGTATCTAATCTGACGACCATAGATGGCGCTACAGCTACTCTCTACGCAGTCTGGGCATAAGCCTAAAAATAGTTGATTACTATACAATAAAGCAGTCGAAAGGCTGCTTTTTGTTTAGGCACAACTTGCCCAACTGACAACCGTTCTTTCAAATCTAAGATATTTTTGAATTTTGGATGCTATAAAGCATAGCTACCACTTGGAATTTGCTGTATACAGCCAGATTAAAAAATGCTATGATTAAAATAGATAAATGTTTGCAATTAGTTCAAACTACTCGGCTAAACGGCAATATTTTATCGTATCATATGTAAAATGAGATTTATATTTTGCATTACAAACTAAACAAATTAGAACGGAGGACTTTATATGAAAAAGAAAGGATTATTAGCGGTTATTGTTTTAGCAGTTATATTAGTAGTTAGTGTTCTGGTCGCGTGTGATGGATTTGAGTTAAACTTACCAAGCAAGGAAAATGTAACATATAATATAACTTTTCAATACCCAGAATCTGAGGCTGACAAGACTTATACAATTAAAGGTGTTAAAGCTAATGATTTTAACTATGATGATTTAGAAAAACCCGCCGTTCCTGGTGTGGAAGAAGGATATAGAGGTAGTTGGTGGTATGCTGAAGGGGTTTTGACTAAGATGATGGGAGCGTCAGGAGAAGAAACTGTTGAAGTCATACTCGTACCTTTAATTTTGCCAATTGAGTACACAATTACCTATGATTTCAACGGTGGCGAAAAAATAGAAGCTCATATATATCGCGAAAAATATACCATTGAAACTCCAAACATAACTTTAGGAGGAGCTATCCTTGAAGGAAAAGAGTTTTTAGGTTGGTATGATATCAATGATGAGTCGGAAACCCTCATTTATATAATAGAAAAAGGCAGCATGGGGAATTTATCATTGAAAGCTAAGTGGGGTGAACCTGCCGCATAGGCATAATCCCTAAACAAAAATACCAAATTAAAAGGGACATGTCACACCAGCATGTCCCTAATTTTGTAGCAAAGAATAATTGGTCCTTAGTTAAGCGAGACCGTAGAGAAAGGCAGCCTTTCTATATTCAGGTCATAAATCACTAAAAAGGACATGCCACACTAGCATGTCCTCATTTGTTTGTAGTAAAAGGTGTGTAGTTTAGCCAAATACTGACATTAAAATACCTGCAGCAACTGCTGACCCTATAACTCCAGCTACATTTGGTCCCATAGCATGCATGAGCAGATAGTTTTTGGGATTATACTCCAACCCAACTTTATGTGATACCCTAGCTGCCATTGGAACGGCAGAAACGCCAGCTGAGCCAATGAGTGGATTTATTTTACCTTTAGTAACAACATACATCAATTTGCCCATTAAAATACCACCAACTGTGGAGAATGCAAAGGCAAATAAACCTAGTGCTATAATCTTTATGGTATTCCATGTTAAGAAACTTGCCCAGTGTGTTGTTGCACCAACTGATAGTCCAAGACAAATCGTAACAATATTCATAAATGCGTTTTGAACGGTATCATTTAATCTTTCAGTAACTTTACATTCTTTTAATAAATTACCAAACATCAAACTACCAATCAATGGAGTTACTGAAGGAAGAATTAAACAAATAAAAGTTGAGACAACGATAGGGAATAAAATCTTCTCTCTTTGTGAAACCACTCTTGTGGGTTTCATTTCTACCATACGCTCTTTTTTAGTTGTTAGTGCTTTCATAATAGGTGGTTGTATCAAAGGGATAAGAGCCATATATGAATATGCAGCTATGACAATCGGTCCCAAAATCTCAGGAGCCAGTTCTTTGGTTAGCCAAATGGCAGTAGGCCCATCTGCTCCACCAATAATACCTATTGAAGCAGCTTGTGGTCCTGTAAAACCTAGAATAATTGCTAAGGTAAATGCAGTGAAAATACCTAGTTGTGCTGCAGCTCCTAGTAGTAATGATTTAGGGTTGGATAGAAGGGGTCCAAAGTCGGACATAGCGCCAACACCCATGAATATAATGCAGGGATAAACGCCAGTTTTAACGCCGACATATAACATATCAAGAAGACCGCCTTGTGAAAATACCTTTTGATAGTCCACAACTTGACCTGACCAGAGTTCTGGTGTGTAAATTGCAGATGACGTTGGATCTATTGGGAGATTAGAAAGCAACATTCCAAATGCGATTCCAACCAAAAGTAGGGGTTCAAACTTTTTAGCAATAGCAAGGTACAAGAAGAAAAAGGCAAGCGCAATCATAACATAGTTTTGCCAGCTTGATGTAGCCCAGCCGGAATTAGTAAATATACCTGTAAAAGCATCCTTAATCATAATCTTCTCCTTAATGTTCTATGCAATTTTAAATAGTGCGGCTCCAGTTTCAACAATAATACCCTTATTAACATATATATCTGTAACCGTACCAGCTATGGGTGCTACTATTTCATTTTCCATTTTCATAGCTTCTATAATCATAATAGTGTCACCAGCTTTAACTGAATCTCCGACCCTTTTATCGATTTTTAAAACAGTCCCAGGAATTGGTGCATTGACTAATCCTTCGCCAGTTTGGGGTGCCGATGCTTCCTTTATGGGTGCCTGAGCGCTGGCAGCTGCTGTAGGTGCTGCTTGTTGTGTTGGGGTAGCCTTAACTGGTGCTAAAGCTTCATATTCATCAACAATCATAGCCTCGCCGAATTCTACTTCAACTTCGTAAGTTCTGTTATTAAGGGTAATTTTGTATTTCATGTTAAACCTCCACGGTGTTATATATATGAGTTTTTAAATTGACTGTTATTTTTCTTGTTCCTCGGTTACATCTTTTATGGAAATAAATCTAATTTCATTTAGTGGTCTTTCAGTTTTATCTGCTACAATAGCCATAATCATAGCTGCTTCTCTATCAGGAACATCAAACAAATTGACATCACCTGCTGAACCTTTGGCTAGTTCTTTTGAGTCTTCAGAAATCTCTTCTTCCTTAGCTACAGCTTTTTTAGCCTTCCGTTTAGCTTCAAATTTATCTAGTTGCTTTAAAGAAAAAGTCATTAAATAGATAAGACCCATGATGAGCGAAAGTACAGCTATAACAATGAGAATCGATACTCCAGATAGACCGAAAGCTTCACCTATTGAGACATCAATGTTTTTTATTAAGATAAACATAATTTCCTCCGAGATACTTGTTTATGTAAATATCATTATATTAATCATTTTCTAATACAAGACAAAGAATAGTCGGTTATTCTATAATTTCAATTGTATATCTAGTCCTACGACTTTCTTTTTCTGCACGCTCTTTGAAGAATCTTTCGGCGACTGCGGGGAAGGAGATGTAGGAAAGGACATCTTCGTCATTTTTGGCAATTCCTTTAAGTTCTTCCTTAGTTTTTTCAAATAATGGTTCTAGAGTGTCGGCATATCTACCTTGAATGGGTTTTTCATCGCCAAGAGCTTTCTTCATCAAAAAGTCAGCAACAGGTGCTGGCGGTGTGCCATATTCGCCTCTACAATATGCAACAGCTTCTTTTCCAATAGTCTTGTATCTTTCACCCTGTAAAACATTAGTGGTTGCTTGAACTCCAACCATCTGGCTCATAGGGGTTACTAGTGGGGGATATCCAAAGTCTTCTCTAACTTTAGGAGTTTCCTCTAAAACTTCAGGGAATCTATCAAGTGCATTTTGTGCCTTTAGTTGTGAAATGAGGTTGGATAACATACCGCCTGGTATTTTATACTCTAGTGCTTGTGTGTCTGTAGCCATTACTAGTGGGCTTAAAAGACCTGATTCTAAGAATGAATCTCTAAGTGGTTTGAAGAAAGCATTAACTTCGGTTAAAACCTTAGGATCAAGACCGGTATCATATCCCATTTGTGAAAGGGCAAATTGCAAGGTTTCTGTAGCAGGTTGAGAAGTTCCGCCAGAAAAACATGACGTTGCAGTGTCAATAACATCTGCACCAGCTTCTACAGCTTTCAAGCAAGACATAAATGCAAGTCCGGTAGTGCAGTGGGTATGTAGCACAACCGGAAGATCAACTGCATCTTTAATAGCAGACACTAAATCATATGTTTCTTGTGGGCTTATAACTCCTGCCATATCCTTAATACAAATAGTGCTAGCTCCCATTTTCTTAAAGGTTTTAGACATGTTTGCAAAAGCTTTAATTGTGTGGACAGGGCTTGTAGTATATGAAATAGCAGCAGAGGCAAGTGCACCACGTTTAATGGTTTCATCCATAGCTACTTCTATGTTTCTTATGTCGTTTAGAGCATCAAATATGCGGATGATATCAATTCCATGCGCCACAGCCTTTTCTACAAATTTACGTACCACATCATCTGGATAGTGTTTATATCCTAATATGTTTTGGCCACGAAGTAGCATTTGTAGTTTGGTGTTTGGCATATTAGCCTTAATCTTACTTAGCCTTTCCCATGGATCTTCACCTAAGAACCTTAAACAACTATCAAAAGTAGCACCACCCCAGCATTCAACTGAATAATATCCAGCCTTGTCCATTATGGGTAAAGCACCTTCAAAATCATCAAATTTAAGTCTGGTTGCGATTAATGATTGGTTAGCATCGCGTAAAACAGTTTCTGTAAATAAAACCTTTTTCATTCCGTCCCCCTTAAAAACAAACATTACAAAAAATATAACATATTTGCTAAAATAACTCAATATGAGAAAGGGTGTAAAAACACAATATTTAACTAGTGTTTCAAACGCATTCTGTTGGCATTTAATGCACAAAATCTATCAATAACTTAAGCTTTACAATTAGCAGAAGTATAAAAAACACATAGTCTAAAATTTTTAACCGCTTAACAAAGGAAGAATGGTTAAAAATGAAGTAGAAAACATGGTAAAATGTAGTTATACAAACAAAACATATAAGTTAAGTGTGATGATTTAAAGCTTTGGGAGGTGTCTTTAAATGAAAAAACGCTTGGTATTGTTATCCATCTTTTTAAGCATATTAGTACTATTATTATTTCCATCCTGTAAGCCAAACGACGATTTGGCGCCAGCATTACGAACTGATACTTTAGCACGACCTGAAACAAACCTTGAATTTTGGATAGCAGAAAATGTTGACGATATTGATTTTTCCTCATACACAAGAAAAAATGTATATAGTAAATGTCCCGTAAAGACATATTATGGCACAGGATATACACCAACTGTTGACGAAAATGGTGAGCACGTTGAACCAGAACAATGCGTTATCTATGAGATAACTTCATATCCTGATTATTCAAATAAAGAAAAACACATCACATATATCTATATAACTGATCCAAAAATAGAGCTTTATGGATTTTCATTAAATTCGTCTTCTGCTGATTTTGAAGAGATTATGGAAAAGGAAGGCTGGACTACAACCGAGGATTCCGAACTCCAACGCACCGCAAAAAAAGGAAAATATTCAATTACTTTTTCTCACACGTTAATTACAATCCGTGTCGAAGTAAGAAACGAACAAGGTCTTAAGTGGTAAGGACAGTTTTTTGTCATTTTTAAACAACATTTACAAAAGTAAAGGACATAGCATTTTAACATTTACATTTTCGCGTTAATTTTGCATAATTAAAGCGAGCGTGTAATTTATATGTGGATTATATAATGATATATTAATGTGGAGCGAACTATAACAGTTAATCAAAAAAAGGAATAGAAAAAGTAGTGTTGTCAACCATTGGTAGCTGGTTAAAATCCAACAACATTATCATACGAGGAGTAAAATGACAGATTTAGAAATTGCAGCAAAACATCAGATGAAACCAATTGAAGAAATAGCTAAAACTCTTGGTGTAGATAAAGAAAACGTAGAGCCGTATGGGAAATATAGGGCTAAGATAACCACTAAATATGATGAAAATCCCAAAAGTGAATTAATACTAGTAACTGCGACTAACCCAACTCCATATGGAGAGGGGAAAACTACAATTTCTATAGGATTGGCAGACGGGTTATCAAGAATTGGCAAAAAGACTTGTCTAGCATTGAGAGAACCTTCTCTTGGTCCTGTGTTTGGTATAAAAGGTGGAGCTGCTGGCGGTGGATATTCGCAGGTAGTTCCAATGGCAGATATAAACCTGCATTTTAATGGGGATTTACATGCTGTAACTGCTGCAAACAATTTACTTTCTGCTCTTATAGACAATCATATTATGCAAAGCAACGCTTTAGAGATAGAAGAAGTTATTTGGCGTAGATGTATGGATATGAATGATAGGGCTTTAAGGCAAATTGAAGTAGCCTTGGGTCCGAAAAACGGTGTGCCAAGGATGGATGGTTTTGATATAACTGCAGCTAGTGAAGTTATGTCTATATTCTGTCTAGCAACGGATATAAAAGACTTAAAGAGAAGGCTTGGCAACATTGTTGTTGGTTATAACAAATCAGGTGGTGAGGTGTATGCAAAAGAGTTAAAGGCAGAAAATGCAATGACCATACTTTTATCCGATGCATTATATCCCAATTTAGTGCAAACACTTGGTGGAACTCCAGCACTAATACATGGTGGTCCATTTGCAAACATAGCTCATGGTTGTAACACTGTTATTGCCACAAAAACTGCTATGACACTTGCTGACTACACTGTAACAGAAGCAGGATTCGGCGCCGATCTTGGAGCTGAGAAGTTTATGGATATAAAATGCAGAAAGTCAAATCTTACTCCTTCAGCAGTTGTAATAGTTACAACAGCAAGAGCTCTTAAATATAATGGTGGAGTTGCAAAAGAAAGTATAAATTCAGAAGATCTAGAAGGACTTAAAAAAGGTCTATGTAATTTAGAAAAACATATAGAAAATATTCAAAAGTTTGGAATAACTCCAGTTGTTGCTATAAACAAATTTACAACAGATACTGAAAAAGAATTGGAAATAATTAAAGAAGCTGCTAAGAAGTTTGGTGCTACAGCAGTTGTTGCAGAAGCATGGGCAAAAGGTGGGGAAGGCTGCGAAGAATTAGCAAGGGAAGTTATAAAAGCTTGTGAAAATAAAAAGGCATTTAACTTCTTATACTCCGAAGATTTAAGCGTAGTAGAGAAACTCGAAAAAATAGCAAGTGAGATTTATGGTGCAGGTTCTGTTGTACTTAATGATAAGGCAAAGGAAGACTTAAAACACATAGAAAAAAATGGCAAATATAATAAGTTCCCAGTATGTGTAGCAAAAACACAATACTCATTATCTGCTGATGCAAAACTACTTGGAAGACCACAAGGTTATGTTTTAGAAGTAAAAGAACTAAAGATTAGGGGGGGCGCAGAGTTCATAGTAGCAGTTTGTGGCGCAATTATGTTAATGCCAGGGCTTTCAAAAGAGCCAGCGGCAACCAAGATGACAATTGACGAAAACCGCAATATAGAGGGGCTGTTCTAATCTATAATAATGTTATGCTTCCTAAAGAGCTAGCTACAACCAATGTTAATAACCATTTTTACTGGTTAATTAAAGTAATATCGTTTTAGAGATGTTAAAAAGATATCTATAGTTATAATGCAAAATGAAAAGTAGAGCCTATTTAGGCATAAATATTCAGTATTGATAAAAGCTCGCCTTTCGACTAAAATAAAGTTACACTTTGATTTAGTCGGAGGTTATAATTTTATGTACATAAAAAGGCATGTTGAAGATGTTTTGATAAAGGCATCAAAAATGTTCTCAGCCGTATTAATAACAGGTCCAAGGCAAGTAGGTAAAACAACACTGTTAAAAAACTTACTTGGTGATTTAGAGTATATTTCTTTTGATAATCCAGTTACGCTTATGATGGCTAAAGAAGAGCCTGCAAATTTTTTTCAAAAGCATTCAACACCACTTATTATTGCTGAAGTTCAATATGCTCCAGAACTTTTTCCATATATGAAGATGATAGCTGATAGAAGTGGTAAAAAAGGTCTTTTCTATCTAACTGGCTCACAGTCGTTTCCTCTGATGAAAAATGTTACAGAAACTATGGCTGGTCGAGTAGGAATTATTAATTTACAAGGGCTGTCTCTTAGAGAGATATATGGCGTGCGGTGTAATAAGCCTTTTGTTCCAACAGAGGAATATTTTTTTGAGAGGAGTAAGAATATTGTTGATATTAGCTATAATGAAATGTTCAAACGCATTCATAAAGGACATATGCCGGCACTAGAATGTTCTGAAATAGATATAGAACTGTTTTACGAAAGTTATCTAAGTACATACATTCAAAGAGATGTAAGGGTTAGTTACAGTTAGTTAAAATCTATAAAAATCTATAAAAATCTATAAATTTTTTATAGGTTCTCGGTTGTAAAATTACTGTACTATGCCTCCGCTGGATATGTATTAACGATTGATTTACTAACAAAAACACAAAAAATCGAGCAAATTTCTAGATGGTGCACTCTTTTTGGGACATGCAAATTTAGAGGGATTGTATTTCTTTTTGCGGTGTGGTATA
>Ga0116182_1000186_pt1 | contig 69985 bp, 50 predicted proteins | sample AD_UKC077_MetaG_FD_89805 | JGI IMG/M metagenome (GOLD analysis project Ga0116182, IMG submission 89805) | Active sludge microbial communities of municipal wastewater-treating anaerobic digesters from USA - AD_UKC077_MetaG | ecosystem: Engineered > Bioreactor > Anaerobic > Digestate | place: USA...
AAAAGCGATGATCCTAAGCCAGAAGACCTTGCCTATATGGTCACGCCGCCACGGAGCATGGCAGGAGCGTGAGAGCCGATAGGCTTTTATTCTTCTTGCCGCTTCAGGCTAGGAGAAATCATGGTTACCATTATCAAACGTGATGGACGGGAAGTTTTCTGCGAGGCACAGAAAATCACCGCCGCCCTCTCGAAAGCGGCGCACGCCGCCGGCGAGCCGATCGATTCGGTCGCTCTTGCCAATCGGGTGTTGGAGCAGATCTCCGACCGAACCACCGTTGAAGTCGAAGAGATTCAAGACCTCGTCGAAGAGGCGCTCATCGAAGCGAACTACCCCAAGACTGCGAAAGCGTATATCCTCTACCGGAAAGAACGACAGCGGATTCGCGAAGGCAAAGCCCTCATCAAGGCGACCCAGAACCTCTTCGATTCCTACCTTGAAGACAGGACCTGGCAGATCAAGGAAAACGCCAATGCCCGCAAAAGCGTCAACGGGATGAACAACTATATCCGCGAGCGACTGACGGAAAGCTATTGGCTCAACGATATCTATCCTAAAACCATCAGAGAGGCCCACCTGGAAGGAACTCTTCACCTTCATGATCTGGGGTTCTTCGGGCCATACTGCTGCGGGTGGGATCTTCGCCAGCTCCTGGAGGTCGGCTTCGGAGGCGTGGAAGGAAAAGTCTCTTCAAAACCGGCGAAGCATCTGCGCTCCTTTCTGGGACAGATCGTCAATGCGACGTTTACGCTCCAAGGTGAATGTGCCGGAGCTCAGGCATGGTCCTCCTTCGACACGTATTGCGCTCCCTTCGTCCGCTCGGACAAGTTGGGGCACAGAGAGGTAAAGCAGGCGATACAGGAGTTCGTCTTCAACCTCAACGTTCCGACGCGCGTCGGGTTTCAATGTCCGTTTTCCAACCTGACGTTCGATATCACCCCTCCGAAGACCCTCAGCGAGCAGCCGGTGATCATCGGAGGGGTCCCCCAAGATTCCTGTTACGGTGATTATCAGGAGGAGATGGATATCATCAACAAGGCGTTTTGCGAGGTGATGGAAGAAGGGGATGCTTCTTCAAGGGTGTTCACTTTTCCGATTCCCACCTACAACGTAACCAAGGAGTTTCCGTGGGAAAGCGAGGTCGTCGACGCGATCTTTTCGATGACCGCCAAATATGGAATTCCCTACTTCTCCAATTATGTGAACAGCGATCTCAATCCGGAAGACGCTCTTTCGATGTGCTGCAGGCTTCGCCTTGATACCAGCGAACTGCGCAAGCGCGGCGGCGGACTCTTCGGCTCAAACCCCCTGACCGGTTCGATCGGAGTGGTGACGATCAATCTCAGCCGGCTCGCCTACGAAAGCGCCGATGAAGAGGAGTTCAGAGAAAAATTGGCATCCGCGGCTTTGTTGGCTAAAGAGAGTCTTGAAATCAAGCGCAAAATCATCGAAGGCGAAACGAATCGGGGAATGTATCCGTTCAGCAAAGTGTATCTCTCCGGCGTGAAAGAGAGCCAGGGAACCTACTGGGCGAACCACTTCTCGACGATCGGAGTGCTTGGGATGGAGGAGGCGTGCATCAACCTTCTGGGAGGCAGTCTGCTTGAGGAAGCAGGGCAGGCGTTCGGACTCAGAACCCTTGCCTATCTTCGGGAAATCATTCAAAGCTTCCAGGAAACGAGCGGCGGAGTGTTGTACAACCTGGAAGCCACGCCCGCCGAAGGGGCAAGCTACCGGCTGGCGAACCTCGACAAGAGGGCGTATCCCGAGATCGTCACCGCCGGAAAGAAGGAGCATTATTACACCAACTCCAGCCAGCTGCCCGTCTCATCCACCAGAGACATCTTCGATGTGCTGGAGAAGCAGGATGAGCTGCAGTGTCAGTACACCGGAGGAACGGTCCTCCACCTCTACCTCGACCAGAGGATTCGGAACGCTCAGTTGGCGAAGCTTCTGGTCCAACGGGTGTTTTCCCGTTACAGGCTTCCCTATCTCTCCCTGACTCCGACCTTCTCCACATGCACCGATCATGGGTATCTTGTCGGAGAACAGAAGACATGCCCCCACTGCGGAAAAACGACCGAGGTGTGGACTCGGGTGGTCGGGTATCTCAGGCCGGTGGCTGACTTCCATCCGGGAAAGCAGGAAGAACACTCCGAGCGCTCCTTCTTCAAAGCGGAAGCGGTATGATCCGGGGCATCGAGAGCGTTTCCTTTCTCGATTATCCCGATGTGCTCAGTTGCGTTCTCTTTCTCGGAGGATGCAACTATGATTGCTTCTACTGCCACAATCGCTTCCTGTTGCAGCCGGGAGACGAGGTTCTCCCCTTGGGAGAGGTCGAATCGTTTCTTGCCGAGCGAAAAGGTCTTCTTGACGGGTTGGTGATCAGCGGAGGGGAGCCTACGCTTCACAAAGAACTGGGATCCCTTCTTTCAATCGGAAAACGGTTGGGGTACCTAACGAAGCTGGACACCAACGGCTCAAGGCCTGAGATCCTCAAAACCCTCTTGGAAGCGGATCTCCTCGATTATGTGGCCTTGGACATCAAGGCGCCGCCGGAACGCTATCCACAGATTGCCGGCGGATCCTTCTTGCCGGTATCCGAATCGCTGAACGTGTTGAAGCGATATGAAAAAAAAGAGAAGAGGTTTTCCTTCGAGATCCGGACAACGATGGCTCCAACGCTGAAGAGGGAAGATATTGAACGCCTCGTTCCCATCATAGGAGATGTCCCCCGATGGGTTCTCAACGAGTATCGGATTCCGAAAACCTTCAAAGAAGCCGATCGGGACCGGGTGTTCCAAGCGTATCTTCACGAAGATGAGCTACAGGAGCTGTTGCCCCTTCATCCGGCTTTGTGTCTAGCATGACGTCAAGATTCGTTTTTGCTCCCAAGGCAGATCTTGTTTCCCGAAGTGTCCGTAGTTGGTCGTCCGGGTATAGATCGGAGTCCTCAAATCGAGCGCTTCGATCATTCCTCTGGGGGTGAGGTCGAAGTTGTTCCGGATGATGGCGATCAGCTCCTTTTCGTTCATCACTCCCGTACCGAACGTCTCGACAGCGATCGAGATCGGCTCTGTGACCCCGATCGCATAGGAGAGCTGGATTTCGCACTTCGCACAGAGGCCGCTCCGGACTAGGTTGATCGCGATCCATCGGGCCAGATACGCGCCGCTGCGATCCACCTTGGAAGGATCCTTGCCGCTGAACGCACCGCCGCCGTGATGTCCGATTCCGCCGTACGTATCGACGATGATCTTGCGACCGGTGAGGCCGGTATCACCGGCCGGTCCTCCGATCACGAAGCGACCGGTGGGGTTGATATATAGGTTGGTGTTCCGATCGAAGAGGCCGCTGGGCTCCAAGGTCGGGATGATGATCTTCTCTTTGAGGAAGGTTACAAGATCCTCGTGGTCGATCTCTTCGCTGTGCTGGTGGCTGAGCACCACCGCATCGATGTGGTGGGGTCTTCCGTTTCGGTAGGCGAGGGTGATCTGGCCTTTTGCGTCAGGGCGGAGAAAGCTCGTCTTTCGACGGACGAGAGCCGCTTGTTTCAACAGTTCGTGTGCCCAGTAGATCGGGGCGGGCATCAGCGTGGGGGTTTCTTTGGTTGCATAGCCGAACATCATTCCCTGGTCGCCCGCTCCGTCCCGATCGACACCCAAGGCGATATCCGGCGATTGCCGATCGATCAGATTGGTGACGGTGAGAGTGGATGCATCAAAGCCGATTCCCTCGATCGTGTAGCCGATCTGTCTTACCGTATCGCGAACAATCGAATCGATATCGATGGTGGCATTCGTGGTGATCTCCCCTCCGACGATTACCGTATTCGTGGTGGCGAAGACCTCGCAGGCGACCCGGCTGTTCGGATCGCCTTCCAGGCATGCATCCAAGATCGCATCGCTGATGAGGTCGCACACTTTGTCGGGGTGTCCTTCACTGACCGACTCCGAAGTAAGAACCTGGTTTCTCAAAAACATAAAACCCTTCCTGCATGCGGAAGGGGGAACTCATAGCAAAATCTGCTGCGCTCCCCTTTTAGCATCGTTGTTTATTGACGCCAGCAAGCCGGGAGGCCATCAAATCGACGTCATGGACAGATACTACCACGATCAACATGTTTGAGCAAGGACCCTAGCGGTATCGCCATCCTCCGCCTTCAAGAAGGATTCGGAGCTCTTTCGTTTTTTCTTCACTGAATTGAGCCCCCCGCTGGGTGACGATCTCGCCGGCAAGAATGGATGCGATGATTCCCGAGGCCTCGATATCCATCCCCTTCGTCTGAGCGTAGAGGAAACCCGCCGCGTAGACGTCACCCGCTCCGGTGGTATCGACCGGATTGGGGGTTCCTTTGGGCGGGATTTTGATGATCGTTCCATCGTGAGCGATGAAAGAACCCTTGTTTCCATCTTTCACGATGGCGATCCTGCAGAGCTTTCCCATCGAGCGGCAGCATTCATACGGGTCGTAGTTGTCAAAGAGGATTCGGGCTTCCTCCCGATTCGCGAAGACGATGTCGCATGATTCCTTTATCAATTCAAGGAATGTCTTGTGGTAGCGTCCGACGGCGAAAGGATCCGCCACATCGAAGGAGACGACCGTATCGTTCTCCTTGGCGATCGAAAGAGCCCGCTCGATCGCTCTTCGCTGGGATGCCGTATCCCACATATAGCCGGTGAAGTGGAAGATGTCGGCGTTTCTTATGGATTCTTCGCATACATCATCCGCTTCATACAGGCGATTCGCTCCCAGGAACGTATTCATGCTCCGTTCGCTGTCATCACTGATGAGAATGATCGTGGAACCGGTTTTCTGCTTGTCGGTACAAACGAGTTCATCCCGAACCCCCAAGGACGCAAGGCGCTGACGATAGATTTCGGCATACGGATCGTTGCCCAGTTTTCCGGCTAGCGTTGTTTCTATTCCAAGGGAAGCGAGGGCGATGATCGTGTTCGGACACGATCCGCCGCAGGAATAGGAGACATCCCGGTCCCCGACCATTTGCAACAGCTCTTCCCGGCGCTCTTCGTCGATCAGAGCCATCGTACCTTTGTGAATCCCGAGTCGGGCGATATCTTCGTCGCTCGCGTTGATGATGATATCGATGAGGGGATTGCCAATTCCATAGACCATTGTCGTCTCCTCTGTCCGCCGCGCTCATTCTAACACCAGAAAGCACTCTCATACAACGCTTGATTGGAGGAGGCGGCGGAAGTACGATAGAGATATGAGTGAATATCGGATCATCGGCGGAAAACCGGCAAGCGGCGAGGTGTTGATCAGCGGCAACAAGAACGCCGCCCTTCCTTGTCTCGCGGCGACCCTGCTCACCGATGAGCCGGTCCGCCTTTCCAACGTTCCCGAAATCGAAGATGTGAAGGTGATGATCGCTCTCTTGGAAAGCTTGGGCTCTTCCGTCATCCGTGAAGGCAAGGGAGAGTATGCCATCCGATCCGGAAGGGGCGATGCCTCCTTGCCGAAGGATCTGGTTCAAGCGGTCCGCGGCTCGATCCTCCTGCTCGGACCGCTGCTGGCGCGGAATGGCGAGGTGACGATTCCTCCCCCCGGAGGGGATGTGATCGGCCTGAGGCGATTGGATACCCACTTTCTCGGGTTGACCGCATTGGGAGCGAACGCCAAGCTCAGCGAGGATGGGTCGCTTCATTTCAAGATCGTCAAGAAAGGCCTTGTGGGAAATGACATCTTTCTTGATGAAGCTTCGGTAACCGCGACGGAAAACGTGATCATGGCCGCAGCTCTCGCCGAAGGAGAAACGACGATCTTCAATGCGGCGTGCGAGCCGCATGTCCAGGACCTTTGTCATCTTCTGGTGAGGATGGGTTCGATAATCACGGGAATCGGCTCAAACCGTTTGACCGTCATCGGGTCTAAGAAGCTCAAAGGAGCCTCCCATACTCTCGGGTTCGACTACATGGAAGCGGGCTCGTTCATCGGCTTGGCCGCCGCCACCGGGGGCGAACTGCTGATCAGGGGGATCGATCATCAGCATCTGAGAATGCTGCATCTGGGCTTTGAGCGAATCGGCATCGCCTGGGAAAGCGCCGGCCCCTCTTCGATTCTCGTTCCCAAAAAACAACGAAAAGTTCTTGCCAAGGAGCTGGGCGGACAGACCACCAAAATCGACAGCGCTCCATGGCCGGGATTTCCGGCGGACCTTCTCAGCATTCTGACCGTCGCCGCGACCCAGTCTCGCGGTTCGATCCTCATCCACGAGAAGATGTTCGAATCGCGGATGTACTTCATCGACTGGCTCATCCGGATGGGAGCGAACATCATTCTCTGCGATCCGCACCGAGCGGTGGTTCAAGGACCGAGCAAACTGATCGGATCGGTATTGAGCAGCCCCGATGTCCGGGCGGGGATGGCCCTCGTCATCGCCGCGGCTGCCGCCCGAGGAGAGTCGATCATCCAGAATATCTACCAGATCGAGCGAGGATATGAGAATCTGAGTGAAAAGTTGACTTCTCTGGGAATCGACATGGTTCGAACCGATTAGACGTTTCTGCTTTTTTGTACACAAGTTATCCACAAGGATACTAAACACCCTATAACCCCCAAGAATCAGTCACTGAAAACCGGCGGTATGCCACATAAAAAATACAGATATAAGCTATCTGTTAACTATTTATATTGCATAAAAATAAACTCTTGTTTAGTGATTTGTTTTACTCTAAAACCGATATAAGTTTTATGTAGTTTTTAGTAGGTTGGACACAACTTAATGTGACATCCTATTCCCATTGTATACACAAGTTATCCACAGGCTGTACAGAGGGGAAAACATCATGTAACTACCTTAATAGCGAGAGTTAGAGGAAACTTTCCCCTCTGAGTCCGTCGCTCATGTTCATATGATAACTTGTGGATAGCTTGCTCATAACTCTTCAGCGAACTCCTTTTCATCGATCTCGATCCAGCGATTGCTCTTTGCAAGAATCGATGCCCGTCTCAAGACGGAAAAGAGCTGGCGGACATTGCCCGGCCAGTGGTAACTTTGAAGCAGCTTGATCGATTTGTCGGTTACCGGCCGTCGCTCGGAAAGGGTCGAGAAAAAGTGTTGAATGAGAAGAGGAATATCTTCAATGTGTTCTCGCAGGGGCGGCATATGGATTTGAGCATCGGTGATTCGATAGAAGAAATCTTTGCGCATTTGCCCTTCGGTGACCAGCTTGATGAGCTTCTCATTGCTGGCGGTGAGAAGTCTGAAATCGCTTGAGCGGAGCTTCGTATCACCCAGGCGCCGATACTCCCCGTTCTCCAGCAGCCGAAGCATATGGGCTTGGAACACGAGAGGCAGGTTCTCCACCTCATCCAGAAAGAGGGTGGAGTTGTTCGCTTGGCACAAGAGACCGATAAGTTCATTGGTCGCGTCGGTGAATGCGCCTTTGCTGTGTCCGAAGAACACAGATTTGCCGACTGCGTCATTGAGCAGGGAGCAGTTGACCGCGATGATGTGTCGCTGGGGATACCGGCGGCGATGGAGATATTCGGCCGCGAGTTCTTTTCCTGTCCCGGTTTCACCGTAAATGTGCACCGAACAATCTTTAGTTGCATAGAAATCAAGAAGGTTTCTCAGTTCGACCATCGGTCTGCTCTCACCGACAAGACCGCTTGACCAGACCAGACACGATTCTTTGACGAGTTCCGTCTTTCCGACCCGGCAGATCTCCTTGAACACTTCCTCCCAGTTTACAGTCCGTTTGTGCATCAGTGTAATGTCCAGATTGTAGGGATTGCGGTAGTTCCGAACCGGTTCATCACGGGTAAGGATGATGATCGGGGCGGGACATTCGCTCTCTCCTAGCTGATGGATGATCTCGCTTGTGGAAATCTTCGGCTCTTTGGAATCGATGATGATCATATCGGGAATCTCGGATTCAAGCGCCTCGAAGAGCGCAGCCGGTATGTTGAAGAGTTGAAGATATGGTTGAGTAAACTGTAGTTTGAACCGCTCCTTGGTCCTCCAGTCCAAGGAGAGCACGAATAGAGACATGCATATACTCCGTAGCTTGTGTTTTAGGGGCGGAAAGGAGAAGCAAAGGAGCAGAGGCAACCCTACCTTAGTCTTATCAAAGACTTTCAAAGGCTATCTACTATCATTTTGAGAGGTTTTTAGCGGTGGAGAAGCTCTTGCAAGCTGCTTAGGGCATAGATTGCGGCGGTTTCGCTTCGGAGGATATTGCTTTTCAGGAAAACGGGGAGAAAACCCGCTTCTTCCAAGAGAGCGCATTCCTCTTCGCTGAACCCTCCTTCGGGACCGACCAGAACGCCTATCGGAGCATTCGGATCGAACTCTTTGGCATATGTCGACAGGTCTTTGCTTTGGGTGCGGGAGTTCTGATGAAGGAAGAGGAGCGGACCTTTGTTGGCCCACCACGCATCAAGGGTACGAATGTCGAGCACCCGGTCGATCAAGGTGGTGGGAACCATCGATCCGCTTTGCTGGAGCGCTTCGGTGATTTGAGCCTCGAGCCTGGCAAATCGAGCCCGGGGATGTTTCTTGTCCAGCTGGACGGTGCAGTGCTCACTGGAAACAAGGGCGATTTCGCTGACACCGAGCTCGGTGGCTTGGCGAACGACCTGCTCCTCTTTCTTTCCTTTGAGCAAGCAGAGCAGGAGTACCAGGGGAGTGAACGCTCCCTCGTAGGAAGGAAGGGAGTCGGTGGCGATTGATGTCTTCGTGGCGATGGTGAGCTTGATCGTGCAGGAGGCGGAGGAGGAGGTGATGATGACTCCTTGGTAACGCACCCCTTTTCGATCTTGGGCAAGGAGATGAGCGCCGGCCTTGAGGCGCAATACGGTCGTTATATAGTGTGCTTCCTTGCCCTTCAGGGTTATCTCCTCTTCTCCATCGTAGGAGGAGGGGAGGCGGTAGACTCTCATCGTTGGGCTCGGATCACATCAATCGCCACTTGCAATTGATGATCGAAAGCGGGATCGGCAAGCTTGCGTTCATCATAGGGAATCTTGGCTTGATATTCGTTGCGAATGAGAATCGCCAGGATTTCATCACGGACTCCCCACTCCTGATTGGCTTTGAGGAAGGCGGCGATATTCTCGTCGCTCGGTTCAGGGTGGGCGGCGATGAAGGAAGAGATGGCTTTTTCTTCCATGAGTCTGGCAAAGGGTTCGAGTTCTTCCTCCGCCATCACCAGGCTTTCCACGAGCACGTCCGGCTCGATTCCTATCTTATGGATATTCTCACCGTTTGGGGTGTAGTAATGAGCGGTGGTAACCTGGGCGAACCCGTCGCCGAATTTAAAGACATCTTGGACGATTCCTTTTCCGAACGTCTTTTCTCCTACCAATACCGCCCGATTGTTGTCGCGCATCGCCGCGGCGAAAATCTCCGCCGACGAAGCGGATCCGCCGTTGGTAAGGACGACGATCGGAATGTCTTCGCTTACCTCAGCCTTGTTCGAGGAAAGGTAGCGCTGGTCGCGGCTTGAACCTCGCTTGCCTTGGATTGTCACGATCGTCTTACCCTCATCGAGGAAGACGTTTGCGGCTTGCATCGCCCCGTCCACCGCGCCGCCGGAGTTGTTCCGCTCATCGATGATGATCCCTTGGATTGCATCGAGGTCATACTTGCGGACGTGTTCAAGAAGCTGCTTGCCCGTTTGAGGACTGAATTCGGAAATCTGAATGTAGAGCAGGTTCCCTTCCAAGAGCATCGAATCAACGGTGGGAGTGGTGATGAGTTCGCGGTGGAGCGTCAGATCGAACGAGGTTCCCATCCGATAGACGGTTATCGTCACGCTCGTATTGGGCTCTCCTCTGAGTTTGCGTGATGCCTCAAGGCTCGTGAGGGCATCGACCGGTTCGCCTTCGATGTGACTGATCAAATCGCCGGCCTGCAAGCCCACGCGCTGGGCGGGCGAACCGGGGAAGGGGGAAACGATCGTGATCATGTACGTTTCAGGATCGTTCGGGTCGATCGAATCGGGATTGGGCTTGGAGAGGTACGTCCCGATTCCTCCGTAGATTCCGCTGGCTCCCTCTTCATACTCCTTCGCGTCGGAGGGTTTGACGTAGAAGGAGTAAGGATCGTCAAGGGATGCCACGAGCGCCGTGGCCAGATCGGTGAAGACCTTGTCTTTATCCACTTCCTCGATATAGATCGCATCGATGTACCGATAGAGACGTTCAAGAGCCAAGATGTCCGTGGAGATCTTGTCCTGAGCGAATCGACCGGAGGTCAAACTGGTAATGAGCGGCTCCGGGTCGCCTCCGGCGAAAACCGGAGCGAAGGTGAGCAGAATAAGAATGAACACAAATATGTGGAAATGTCTCAATTTTTTCATACAGCAAGTATACTGTAATGAGTCGACGTCGACTAGGTTTGGCACTATTGACCGGGACCAATTAGCTTACTACACTTGCCGCATGGCCCTGTATATTTCCTTCCCAAGCTGGATAAAACCGGAAATTTTCTCCTTTCTGCCGATTCGGTGGTATGGGCTGATGTACATCCTCGCGTTCGCGACCGCGTACATCTTCATCGTGATCCAGGCAAGGAACGGCGAGATCGCGCTGACCAAGGAGGATGCACTCGATCTCGTGATGTGGTGTGTCATTGGCCTGATTCTGGGAGCTCGGCTTTTTTCCGTACTGTTTTATGACGGCACCACGTTTTATTTGACCCATCCCCATCTGATCTTCTGGCCGTTTCGCGACGGGAAGTTTGTCGGCCTGCCGGGGATGAGCTATCACGGAGGGCTTTTCGGGGCTGCAGTGGGAGGATGGCTGTATTCCAGAAAAAAGCGGATGCCTTTCTTGGAGATCGCCGATACGGTCGTCTACAGCGTTCCGCTGGGGTATACGTTCGGAAGGCTCGGCAACTTCATCAACGGCGAACTGTTCGGACGGGTCTCGACGAAACCGTGGGCGATGGTCTTTCCCGACGCTCCTTCCTACTCTACCAACTATGAATGGGTGAGAAACATCGCCGAAACGCTGAATATTCCCTATGAGATCGGTCAATATATCAATCTCCCCCGTCATCCCAGCCAGCTGTATGAAGCGCTCTTCGAGGGAATCATTCTGTTCTTCTTCCTGTGGTTCGTCATCAAGCCGAAGCGAAGGGAAAAACCCGTCGGAACGGGGTTGGCATGGTATCTGATCGGCTACGGAAGCGCCCGCTTCGTCATTGAATATTTCCGCTCGCCGGACGAGCATCTCGGGTATGTCATCGCCTGGGGGCGTGGTTCCGATACCATCGCTCTCTTTCAATCGATCTTCAATATTTCGATGGGGCAGATCTTCTGTCTGATCATGATTGTCCTCGGAATAGCGATTCGCCTTATCATCCGCTACAGGAGAACTACATAATGAATATCATCAATGCACGGGTCGAAGACCTTAGGCGTGCGATGGCCGATGCCGGCGTTGATGGCTGGATCATCAACGGAACCGATCCGCATCAAAGCGAATACGTTCCCGAGAGATATCGGAGCAGGGCGTTCATCAGCGGCTTCACCGGCAGTGCCGGCTTCGTTCTGGTCACCAAGGACAAAGCCCTGCTCTGGGTGGATTCACGATATTTCCTTCAAGCCGAGGAGCAGATTTCCGGTACGGTCTTTGAAATGATGAAGATCGATACCCCCTCCTATCCCGATCCGTATACCTATCTGAAGACGAACCTCGCCAAAGGATCGATCATCGGAATCGATGAGGCGACGATTCCCGTCAGCGAGCGCGAACGGATCGAAGGAATCTTTCGGAACACCCTCACCCTCAAGCCGATGGAGGACATTCTCGATACCGTATGGACCGATCGTCCGGCGCTGCCGGAATATGAGGTTGTCGAGGTTCCCGTCGAGTATGCGGGTTCAAGCATGAAAGAGAAGCTTGAGCAGGTTCGTACGTTGATGATCGAGGCGGGGGCGACCCACCTGCTCCTTTCCACACTGGATGATATCGCGTGGCTCACGAATCTTCGCGGCCGCGACATCCTCTATAATCCGCTCTTCATGGGCTATATGCTGATCAGCACCGAGCGAGCATGCCTGTATACCAGCGAAAAACGCTTTACGGAACAGCTCAGGGCACGATTGGAAGAAGATCTTGCGATTCAGCCGTACGCTCGGCTTCAAAAGGATCTTTCCAGCCTGTGGAAACATGCCGCGCTGTACTACAATCCTCAAAAGACCAGCGTGATGGTCGCCAAAAGCTTCGGATCCTACGAGAAGCTCGAAGGGCGGGAGTTCACGACCGACCTGAAGGCTCAAAAAAACGAGGTGGAACTGGAGGGAATGAGAAGAGCTCATCTGCTGGATGGTGTTGCGCTGGTCAACTTCCTTGGACGGCTGGATGCGAAAAACGGCTCCTATACGGAGTTGGAACTGGCCGAGCGGCTGCTCGATGAGCGATCACGGAACGAGCACTTCTTGGGCGAATCCTTCAACGCGATCAGCGGCTTCGGAGCCCATGGGGCTATCGTTCACTATGCGGCGGATGAAGAATCGAACGCCAAGGTGGAAGGAAACGGCCTGCTGGTTCTCGACACCGGCGGTTCATATGCGTTCGGAACGACGGATGTCACCCGGACGGTTCTGTTCGGAAAGCCGACCGAGGAGCAGATCCGTGATTACACCCTTGTGCTCAAGGGTCATCTCGCCCTTGCTTCCGCTCGCTTCCCCGAAGGCACCAACGGATATCAGCTGGATGTGCTTGCCCGTCAGCATCTCTGGCAGGAAGGGCTTTCCTACTTCCACGGAACCGGTCACGGAGTCGGCTTCAGGCTCAACGTCCACGAAGGACCCCAGTCGATCAGTCCCAAGCCGATCGTCGCGCCGCTTAAGGAAGGGATGATCGTCAGCGACGAACCCGGCATCTATCGAAGCGGATCGCATGGCATTCGAATCGAAAACCTGTTGGCGGTCCAGGAAGACGGACAGACGGAGTTCGGAACGTTCTACAGCTTCGAGGTCCTCACGCTCTGTCCGTTTGAGCGCGATCTGATCGACCCGGACATGCTGACCGGGGAGGAGGTCGAGATGGTCGATGCATACCATGCCTGGGTATATGATGAACTGTATGAATTAATAGATGACGAGGCGGTCGAATATCTTGAATATGCGACACGGAGCCTCTTGGGAGAAGAATAGAAATGGTGGAACCGTTACGGAAATCAGGGAAGATCAAGCGCGAAGGACCCGTCGTCCTGCTGATTATGGACGGGGTGGGCTTCGGCAAGTACAAAGAAGGGGATGCGGTCGCCTCCGCCGTGACGCAAACTCTCGATCGCCTCTACCGGGACAACCCCTGGACGAAGCTGAAAGCCCATGGCACGGCGGTTGGACTGCCCAGTGACGATGATATGGGCAACAGCGAGGTCGGGCACAACGCGATGGGATGCGGCAGGGTCTTCAGTCAAGGAGCGAAGCTGGTCCAGACCTCGATCGAGACCAAAGCGATGTATGAAGGCAAGACGTGGAAGAAGCTCATTCAGAACGTCAAGAACCACTCCTCGACGCTGCACTTCATCGGTCTTCTGAGCGACGGAAACGTCCATTCGCACATCGACAACCTTAAGGCGATGGTCGCTCAAGCCAAGGTCGAAGGGGTATCGAGGGTCCGGGTCCACGCCCTTCTGGACGGACGGGATGTCGGGGAGCGATCGGCGTTGGAGTACTTCCAGCCCTTTGAAGCGTTTCTTGATACGTTGAACGATCAAAGCTTCGATGCGAAGATCGCCAGCGGCGGCGGCCGGATGGTGATCACGATGGATCGGTACAACGCCAACTGGAAGATGGTCGAGAAGGGGTGGCACACCCATGTGCTCGGTGAGGGCCGATACTTCACCTCATCGACGGAAGCGATCGAGACGTTGAGAAAGGAGACCGGGGCGATCGACCAGGACCTTCCTCCTTTCGTCATCGCCGAAGCGGGCAAGCCGGTCGGAACGATCGAAGACCACGACAGCGTGATCCTCTTCAATTTCCGAGGCGATCGCGCTCTTGAGATTACCAAGGCGTTTGAAGCGGAAGAGCTTGTCGAGTTCGATCGGAAGAGACGACCGAACGTCGAGTATGCGGGAATGATGGAGTATGATGGGGACTTGCATGTTCCTTCTCAATATCTCGTCTCTCCGCCGGCGATCGATCGGACGTTGGCCGAATATCTGACGAAGAGTGGAGTGCGGCAATTCTCGATCTCCGAAACGCAGAAGTACGGTCACGTAACGTACTTCTTCAACGGAAACCGCAGCGGCAAGTTCAGCGAAATCTTGGAGGAATATGTCGAGATCCCCTCCGACATGGTTCCTTTCGAAGAGCGTCCGTGGATGAAGTGCGCCGAGATCGCCGACCGGGTGATCGCGGAGATCGAGAGCGGCAAGTGGGACCTGATTAAGCTCAACTTCCCCAACGGAGACATGGTCGGGCATACGGGAGTCTACCAGGCGGTAGTTTGTTCGATGGAGGCGCTGGACCTGCAGATCGGACGGATCGAAAGAGCGGTCCGGGCCGCCGGCGGGGTCTTGATGATCACCGCCGACCATGGGAACGCCGATGACATGTACGAGCACACGAAAACCGGCGAGGTCGCCCGCAAGGAGGATGGTTCGCCGAAAGCGAAGACGAGCCACTCCCTCAACCCGGTTCCCTTCATTCTCGTCGATCCGCTCTACGACGGCGAGTATGAACTGACACTGAAGGAAGGATTGGGGATCAGCAGCGTCGCCGCCACCGTGATGAATTTTCTGGGCTTCGATCCGCCGGAATTCTACGACAGCTCAATCATCACGATGAAGTAACAATCCATCCGATAATCTTTTAATATCTCCACCGGTCGAAACCTGCTAAGATGGATGCAGGAGGATCGGATGGGTATTGATGATCGATTGAAACGTCTGGGTCGTCTTCAAGGAGGAGATCCGGGAATATTCGCCCTCGCGGTCCATTCCTTCATCGAAGGAGAATTGCGCCGGCGATATGACCTTTCCTATGAAGTGGAGCCGAGCTTCAATGCGTTGAGCGATCGATTGATCGAAGAAACAGGCGGGAGCGGCTGGCAATTTTTGGCAAATCTCAAAGCCGCCCATAAGGCGGTAAATGAAGTCCGCCACGAGTTTAAAGCTCTTGATGTCGATCACGCGTTGATGGCGGCGGCACATCTCTACACGTTCTGTTACTTCATCGATGTCGATGAAGATTCTCAGCAGGCGCTCTATGAGATTAAACGGAAATTGGATGATACCTGGACTCGCTCGGAGAGCCGAGGCGAACTTATCGCCAAAGCCCGAACCCTCCAAATCGAGCTCCAAAAAACACTTGCCGAGAAAGGATCGTTGGCCGATCAGCTCGCTGAACTGAAGGAACGCGAAGAAGAACGTGAGCGTGTCGATGAGCACATCCATTCATTGGAGCATCAGATTCAGAAACTTCAGAGAGACAAAGATCGAAATGAAAAAAAGATAAAAGAACTCCGAGATGAACGGTTTGACTTACAGGAGCAACGGCGTTCCCTGGAAAGACAAACCCGCGATCTTGAGGAGTATCTGCACGTAATGCGAACGATGACTTCCTATACGCGGACTCGCCGTGATTATGAACGCCTTATCCTGCGATTATCCGCTCAGCAGGAAGAGGCACTTCGCCAAATCGACTTGAGCAACGATTTTTTGATCACCGGTGGCCCGGGAACGGGAAAGACCCTTGTTCTTCTCAAGGCGATAGAGAAAAAATCGGAAAAGAGCAACGTCGCGCTTCTGACCTATACGAACGCCTTGGCCAAGTACGGTCATTACCTCACCCGGTTGCTTAATAGCGGACTCCACCAGATCATGACGATCCACCACTTTCTTCTGAGACGGATAGAAGAAAGCGGAGAGAGCTTCGGGGTGCTGGCCGGAAAGGATACAGGTATCCTTATCAAGCTTTGTGAACCTTACGCTTCTTCTGAATGGAGCGCTAAAGATATATACGATGAAATCGTTGATGTCCTTTGGGCGTTCGGACATACCCGCCAAAGCTACTGTGTTGATCTGGTTCAACGCGTCGGAATGGAGAAAGAGCTTGATGACGCGATGCGCCATCGGATCTGGGAGGCGAAGGAGGCTGTCGAAGCGTTCATCGATGAGACGAAACAACTTCCGTTCGCATATTTTCCGATTCAAGCGCTCAAGGTCGCCGACGAGCATTCTGTAACGATGTTCGATCACCTGTTCGTCGATGAGGCACAAGATGTCACCGTCATGACGCTTGCCGCACTGAAGCGTTTTGTTTCCGGATCGATTATTCTTGCAAGCGATGGGGAGCAAGCGATCTATCAACCGGGGTTTTCTTTCGCTCAAGCGGGGATTGATGTATCCGACCATCGGGTGATCCTCCAAGAGAATTATCGCTCCACGTTGCAAATACACCAGCTTGCCCAACGTTTTGAGCGGCGAAGCGAACATGAGCAACCAAGAGCGCTGCGCGATGGCCCGAACCCTGAGCTTCACCGAGGTCGTGACGAATCGACGCTACGGAAGATGATCGTCGATCGAGTGCTGCTGTTTGTCCAGCAGCTTGAGTACGAGAAAGAAAATGTCTGCATCATGTGCCCTTCGAGCTCCTGCTACGAGGAGCTTGAGCAGGCTTTGGCGGAGGCGGGGATTTCAAGCGTTCGCATCAATGACGATCGTTTCACGTTCAAAGAAGAGTATCATGGACATCTTCGGTTCTCCACCCTGCACTCAGCCAAAGGTCTCGACATTCCTGTCGTGTTGCTGTATCTGCCGTTTCTCCCCAAAGTGAATGAATCCTATGATGAAGCGATCAACAATGAATTGACTCGGAAACTCCTGTATGTGGCAATAACCCGGGCAATCGATCATCTCAACGTTTTTACACTTGCAAATCCTAAGGAGGAGATCATCAAGGAGCTGATCGCCGCGTTCTAGATGTGGTACGAACGCGACACCAGCACCAGGATTGTCGCTCCCGCTCCGTAGAGGACGAGGCCGATGATGTTGTAGAAGGTCCGTTGGCTGATCGAGACGAAGGCGTTGCCGACGGTAAGGAACAGGAAGGCGAGGGTTTTGAAGCGGGTTTCCCGATTGGTGTGTTCGCCTACCGCGGTCACGAGGTAGGTCAAACCGGCCAGGGCGGTAAGCGTGATGCAGATCGACAGGAAGAGCGAATCGCTTACACCTACCTCCAAGAGAAAAGAGGGATCATTGGGGCTGCTGGGGACCAACAGGGCCAGGAGCGCAGAGCCCGCCGCCCCCACAAAGGTTATGAAAATGATGCGCGAGGGACTCAACCGTAAAAACAGCAACGATCCAATCAGGAATAAAAACGAGGCATACAGCAGACTTCCATGGTAGATGAAATTCAGGGTTTCTCCGCTAAGGATAAAGGTTCCGGTGATCGCTTGATGAAGAGGAAGAATCTTGATATTTGCAAGAACTATCGTAAGAAAGAGCACCGGCAGGATTTTCGCCTCACTGCCGAGGTTCGCCCGATACCGGGTGATCAGAAGCAGGGAGGTAAGGAAGGTGATCCATATATGAATCAATGCCGGCCAAAGATGAGCGCGAGCTTCAGAGGCGAGATGCCCATCTTCCGAAGCGATGAAGGCGGCGACCGCAATAAAAGTCAGGGCCATGGTAATCAGGCCCTGAATGAGGTTGATCGTAAACTGAACCCCTTTACTCATACGATGTCACGGTGAGGAGTTTTTACTAAAACACCCATTCGACTGCATGTATACGCCGCTCCGAAGGATGCGACGTACGTATCGATGAGAACGCCGACACCGTTGAGAATCGGCATCAGGGCGACCATCGACATATGAGCTCCATAGAGATCGATCTTGAGGAAATTGAGGGTAAGGGAGGTGATGAAGAAGACCTCGAAACCCAGGTACAACGGACTCGCGAAGGAGAAGAGCGCCGATGCGAGGGCGATGTAAAGAAGAACCATGTCTTCGGGCATGCTTCCTGTCGCCGCATACACCATCGTCAGGGTCGAGAGGGTTGAAACGAGAGCGGAGCCGCCTCTGCCGATCAGGGTGTACAGCGGGATCGCCGTTCCGCTGACCCGTTTTTGGACGCTGAGGTTATGTCTTGCCAAGCTCATCGTGCTGGGGGTGGTGAAGAAGATCGAACCGGAGAACAATCCGGCAAGAGCGGGACCGAGCATCCGGTAAAGAATCCGATACGGATTCACCGAAAAGAGGGAGAAGATCGCGAGAAGAAGCGGCAGGATGACAAAGAGGGCAAGAAGCAGCGCAATGGTCAACATCATCAAAAATGGCAGCATCACGAAGATCGTGCCTTCCTTCGCGACGGAGACCAGCCAATGGGAAGAGATGAAGAACAGAAAGATCGCTCCGCATTGCGCCCACGCTTTAGCAAGTCGGAAGAACGTCTCGCTGAAGGAGTTCATGACTACATAGGCGGGTCGGATAATCTCAACATTCGGCTTCAGGAACCATCCGAAGAAGAAAGCGATGATGATCACCGGCAGGAGGAAATCTTCCGCTTTCACCAGCGAAAAGAAGGGATTGACGATCGTAAGGTGCCCCAGGAGAGAAGAGAACGATTGCAGGCCGACGTTCGAAAGGCTGCCGGCATCCGTTCCCGCTGAGGTGGAAGCCGGGAACGGCAAAGGCAGGAAACGGAAGAGCGCCGCGGCGCTCAACGCGAGGAGCAAGGTGGAAAAAACGCTCCAGAACACGGTAGTTCGAGCAAACGTGCATCCTTTGTTGTCTTTTCTCAAGGAAGCAATACCGGCGGAGAAGCTGAAAAATACCAACGGAATGAGGATGAACCCTCCAAGTTTGACCAGCACCGCGGTGGCGGTATACATTGCCTGCTGGAAAAAAGAGGACTCACCGAAGACCAATGTCGCTGCTAGCCCAAACGCTGTCGCCGCTAAGTAACTAATCCACGTTTTCATACAAATCAGGGTACATCATGAAAGGAGGCAAGTCAATCAAAGGAAAGGATGTGTTTGACGGAAGGCACAGTGAAAAACGACTGCATTCAACGATGATCTGAGGTGAATTACATCGAAAGAAATACTTCGAAGAGGGGTTAAAGGAGCATGTCATTTGGAAAGAAGGCGAGGAAAGGCTATTCCCAGGTCTTTCCCGATGGTCCGCAATTGGGAGACCACGTTCATTGACAAGGGAACTCCCTCCAAGTTCGCTCGCGCTTCGGCTTCCTGTTCTTTCTGCCCGGCCCATAGTACACGGTCCTGTCCTTCGGCGACGGGTGTTTCATTGAGTTCGGATAAGAGCGCATCGACATCGTTTTTGAGCTCATCCGGATCGCGGAACAGATCGAGGCGGATCGCTCCGAAGAAATGACAGACCCGGGCGCTCGTCGCTTCGCTGTCTTTCACGGATTTTCCGAACGTGCCGCCGCTTAGGATCGCCGTCATCATATCGACAAGGACGGCCAAGCCATAGCCTTTGTGTCCTCCGAGCTCCTCCCCGGCTCCGCCAAGCGGAAGAAGCCCGCCGCCTCGTTGGAAGAGCATGTCATCAAGGAGTTGAGTGGCGTCGGATGTTACGACTCCCCTCGGATCGACCGCCCATCCTGAAGGGAGCGAAAGTCCCTCACGGTTGTACACCTCAATCTTTCCCCGAGTAACCGTCGTCGTGGACATATCAAGGCTGAACAGGTATTTGCCGTGTCCGGGAAGGGCGACGGCAATCGGGTTCGTGCCGAACATCGCCGCGGCTCCGAACGTGGGAACACCGAGGGCTGCGGTGTTTGTCATCGAAATGCCGATCATATCGTTACGAGCGGCCATCTCCGAGTAATATCCCGCGATTCCAAAGTGGTTGCTGTTCCGAATGGAAGCAAATCCGGCGCCGGAAACCTTCGCTTTTTCAATGACTCGATCCATCGTCTTTCTGCTGAGACTCATGCCCATAGCCCCGTTGGCATCGAGAACAAGGGAAATCGGAGTTTCGCGGAGAACCGTCGGCTGGATACCGCCACTCATAATCCCGAGTCGAAGGCCGTTTTCATACCGCCAGAGACGGGCGACTCCATGACTGGCGATTCCGCGGGCATCCGCGCTGACGAGAATCTCGGAGGAATGAACGGCTTCTTCCTCTGAAAGACCGAGAGTGATGAACACTTGAGTACAGAAGTGCTCCAAGGCGGTTCGATCTATATAGCACGTTTCTTTGGGCATGGCGTTACTCCGGGAGCGCGAGGAGGCGTTTGAGGCGATATGAGGCGTTCAATTGTGTATCAAAAAGGGTTTTCACGTAGGAGGTGGGATCGAACTCCGGTTCGTTCATCGCAATGGAGAGCGCACTGAGGACGATGAGTTCCTGCATTCTTTCCTTGTCAAACCATATGACCCCCTGATATTCATTCACCAAGGTATACGCACGAACCCGTTCCTCTTCCATAAGACGGGCGAGCGTCTCTTGAGGCTTATCCCCCTTTCTGTACGCTCGGTGAGCGCCCAACACGATCGCACCGCTTTGGCACGCTTTGCGCTGATCATCACCGACAAACCCCGCTTTGTTCAGCTCATCGGCGTAGAAACGGCAGAGCTGGAGCCGCTCGGCAAGGGTGATGATCACATCTATATCGGTATTTTCTCCGACGAACGGATTCAGGAAGAACGCCGAACTGACAACCACTCCGAGCTCATCGAGGAGAACCCGGCTTTGACTGAAGAGGCGTGTGGCGGGATCGGCAAAGAGGGTGTTGAGGCGTTTGACGGTCTCCATGATCGCTTTCACATCGGGGTCACGCGGCGGATGGCTGAGGATCTTTTTCGTCTGAGGGTGGAGCAGCTCATAGGCGGTAGTCAGATGAGCATACGCTTCCCCCAGGGAGAGAAGGAGCGTTCGTTCCGCTTTGGAGGTGTTCGTCCGATCAAAGATCGACGAAAGGAGGGCGAAGAAACCTTCCGAGCGAAGGTTCTCCATCGCCTCGATGATCGGGCGGAGGCGGAGAGCCATGATCTCTTCTTCGAAGTTGGCGATTCCCCGATCCCCGATTCGTTCGTACAGCTCGGCGTAGACCCCATCGGTATCTTCGACTTCACGGATATTGAGAAGAACCTTTGTTTCAAATCCCCAGAGGTGGACCCGAAGTCCGTCATCAAAGAGCCTGAGCGAAGGAGTCATATAGGTGAGATTGTCGGTAAAGCAATCCCAGATGACGAAGCGGCGACCGCTTAACGTCAGTCCGAGGCTTTCCGCCAGTGACGTGGTGGCGGAGTGCCTGCCTCCATCCTGTTTTATCAGCTTGGGGGAGGAGTGCTTGATCGTTCCCTCGACCATCTCATACTGGTTGTTGTAGAGGATGAGCGAGCGTTCGGTGTCCGTTCCGTTGACGTAACAGAACGCCGATTCATGGACGAATCCGTCTTGAACCAGATCGAAGAGTTCAAAATGCTCCACATCGCTGAAGAGATAGCGACGCTTCAGCAGGGGAAAGATTCTTCGGTTGTGTTCGTCGACGAGGTGTTGATTGGCCGTCTCATCCCAGTAGGCTCGCCGGTACTCCATCCCGTATTTTTCCCTGAATCCTTCAATCTGGCCGTGACCGAACATGGGAAGGCCCGGCATCGTGGCGAGGAGGGTGCATACTCCGAAATACTTGTCCCCGTCACCGAATTGAGCGATCGCGGTCTCCTCATCGGGGTTGTTCATGAAGTTCACGAAGCGCTTGAGAATTTCCGGCTCATAGCTGAGGGTGTTTTTGATTGTTTCGCGGTATTTCCGATTCTCCTGGTTTTTAAGCATGTTCATGAACGCGCTGTTATACACTCGGTGCATTCCCAGAGTCCGGACGAAGTAGCCCTCCATCATCCAGAACGCCTCGGCAAGGAGGAGGGTGTCAGGCAGTTCCTCGTTGATCCGATCGACGACCTCCCGCCAGAATTCATTGGGAATCAGGCTGTGGAACTTCTCATCCTCGAGTGAATGGGGGGCTCGGCCGGCGATATCGCCGCCGTGGCCTGGACGGGGATACCAAAGCCGTTGCATATGCTTCTTCGCCAGCGTCATCGCCGCATCGAAACGGATGATCGGGAAGTTCGCGGCAACGTGCTTGATCTGCTGATACACCATCTCCCGCGTCGTCGGATTGAGGAAATCGAGCTGTGCAGTGTCGTTCCAGGGCATCGATGTCCCGTCGTTGCCGTGGAAGATATAGCGTGTTTCTCCGGTGTTGACATCTCTTCTCCGGAACGTGACAGCCGCATCGCTGCGATCGTAGTAGTGGTCTTCCAGCTTGATTTCAACGTTGGGGTTGAAGGAAAGGTTCGGTCCGTTGTACGTGTAGGAGGGGAAGGGAGGATGGCTCTGCCAGATGAAGAGATCGGGGTTGCTCATCACCCAGTCACTGTCGATTCCCGTATGGTTGGGAACCATGTCGCTGGCAAGGCGGACTCCATATTTGGAACAGATGTGGCGAAGCGACTCCAAGGCGCTCCATCCTCCGATGAGGGATGCAATCTCATAGTTCTTCAAGGAGTACGCCGAAGCTTCGGCATCGGGGTTGCCGGAAAGGTTCTTGATCATCTTGCTCGCGCTTGAGCGCTCCCAGATACCGATCAGCCACAGGGCGGTGAATCCCTGTTTGGCCAACAGCTCAATTTCCCGCTCCGGTATCTTGTCGAGCCTATCGATCGGATACCCATACTCCTTCGTCAACTGATCGAGCCACACCAAGGTGGATTTTGCGATCATTACGACATTGGGCATCCAGTTTCGATCGGCGGTGAACGCTTCATATTCATGATCGAAGAGGGAATAGTCGATCACCGGCATCGGAGGAGCGGGACCGCCGGACGGGAAGTGCGGCTTTTCCTCCTCTTGGACATAGTCGATCGCCCGCAGCAGGAGACGCTTAAGCTCGCTGTCGATCATATCCGCCCAGTGCTCGAGGATATATCGAATCTGGTCAAGCAGCGAATCGGGATAGAGGCGCGCCGGTCGGGTAAGGAACGAAAAGAGATCCTCCTCTTTCTTTGCGGTGCGTTGTTGAACATACCCGCCCATCAGTGCGGTAAGGGCTTGGTGGGCTTTTGGGAAGAACAATCCCTCCGGCTTCAACAGCGGTTTGGCCGCGGCGATGAGAGCGGGGTTCTCCTCCATGACTTGATGGATGAAGTAGCCACGAAGGGATTCGAGGTAGTGAAATTCCACCGGATACGATTTCGAAACGAGCAGGGGAGAAGGGAACTCCTTCATATAGAACGTCAAGACTTCTTCCACATCATGGTTTTTCCCCACCAGGATGCCGAGCCGGCTGAAGAAGTCCGGTTCGTTCGTGCTTAAAAAGCTGGAAAGAACGCTTTGATAGAGCTGATGAAGGACCGCGACCGCGTGGAGCTTTCCGCTGGAAAGATAATCGTTGCCGCCTTTGCTTCGAACCTTTTCATTATACCGGTACGCAAGCTCGGTGGCTTCCTGATAGAGCTCGTTCAAGTGGGCATCTGAGGGAAAGAGCGGAGGAAAGAAATCAAGCTCGGTACGGGCCCGTACGGAAATTCTGAAATCGCGTGGAATCAAGAGGCACCTCCCAGACCAGTGGTATTGTGAGTATATCACGCAGAGGAGATGTTGTAACCCCTGCTTAAAGGAGCACCCGCTGTGCGGGGATGCTCCTTCCAAGGAGCTTTGTCGCCTCCTGCAAAACCAGCGGAAGGGAGATTTCTTCTTCCGGTGTGAACCGGGAAAGGACGAACGAGGACACCGATCCGTGGATCGGGCGGCCTATTCCGATTCTCAACCGCCAAAAATCACCGGAGCCCAAGGAGCTTTGGATCGATTTCAACCCGTTGTGTCCTTTCAATCCTCCCCCCTGCTGAAGGCGAATCGTTCCGAAATCAAGCTCCAGATCATCGGAGACCACGAGAACTTCATCACTCCTGATTCCGAAATAGGAGCTCGCCAGTCCGACCGATCGGCCGCTTTCATTCATGTAGGTCAGCGGCTTGAGCAGATGGACCGGTCCGTCCTTGGCGATTTTGGCGGAGAACTTCTCGCTCCAGGCGATCGGACCATATGCTTCCTTCGCAACCATCCACCCGACATTATGCCGAGTCAGCTCATGGGTTTTTCCGGGATTGCCAAGAAAGACGATCAATTTAATCATATCGGAAGTGTAAAAGAGGGGCTCCTCCATGACAAGATGGATGCTCTTTCGTATGATGTGTTCATGTATGCCCTTGTTTTCTTTGTTCCGGGTACTCATCTCGAAGAAGTGAAGAACGCCCTTTTTGCAAAAGGTGCCGGAACCATGGGCAACTATGACCAGTGCAGCTTCCAAGTCAGAGGCGAAGGACAATTCAAGCCCTTGGCAGGAAGCGACCCGTTCATCGGGAGTGAAGATGTGGTGGAAAGGGTGGAGGAGTGGCGCGTCGAGATGATCGTTTCGGAACAGGTGGTCAAAGAGGTCATCGAAGCGTTGCTGGCCGCCCACCCGTATGAAACCCCCGCCTATCATCTCTATCCGGTATTGGCTAAGGAGAGCTTTGATGGGCATCCGTAAAGAGATTCAAAACCGAGTCCTGCTCCTCGATGGGGCGATGGGGACGATGATCCAAAGCCATCACCTGCCTCCTTCCGCTTATCTCCATCAAGAAAGAGCGGCCACCGGGCTTGCCGAAGTATTGAATCTTACTCAAGGCAAGCTGATCGTCTCGATTCACCGAAAGTATATCGAATCCGGTGCTGATATCATTGAAACCAATACATTCAACGCCAATCGAATCAGTTTAAGCGAGTATCATCTTGAAGACGAGGTGGCGCTTATCAACCGTCGGGCGGTCTCGCTCGCCAAGGAAGCGAGAAAGGATGCCGGGCGAAACGTGTATGTCGCCGGAGTTCTCGGTCCCACCGCCTCCAGTCTCTCCTTTTCCGCCAAGGTGGACGATCCTATCGACCGAACCTATGATTTCAACTACTTTCTCCACACCTACCGGGAGCAGGCCAAAGCCCTGATTGAAGCGGGGTGCGATCTTCTGCTCGTTGAAACGGTCTTCGATACGCTGGTCGCCAAAAGCGCGATCATCGCCTGTCGGGAAGAACTCGAGGCGGCGAACAAGGATCTTCCGATCATGGTCAGCGTCACGTTCAGCGACGGCAGCGGACGAACGTTGAGCGGCCAAAGCCTGAAGGCGTTCGTCGCCACCCTTGCCCCCTTCGATCTGTTGAGCATCGGTTTGAACTGCTCCACCGGACCGAAGGAGATGGTTCCACTCCTAAAGGAGCTCCATGCGATCTCTCCGTTTCATACTTCGGCCCACCCGAATGCCGGCTTCCCCGATGAAGAAGGCAAATACACGCTAACTCCCGATCAGCTTGCCGAGGAACTGAAACCGCTTCTTGTTCAAGGGTTCCTGAATATCGTCGGAGGGTGCTGCGGAACGACCCCCGAGCATATCCGAGCTCTAAAGGCCATCCTTGCTGAAAGTAAGCCACGATCGATTCAACCGAAGAAGCCCGCTCTGCTCTTGGCGGGTTTGGACCCGGTCGAAGTGAAGAGCGAATCCCTTCTTGTCGTCGGAGAACGGACGAATGTCGCAGGATCGCGGATCTTCCGACGCCGCATCGAACGGAAACGATGGGAGGAAGCCCTTCGTGTCGCTCGTGACCAGATCACCGAAGGCGCGGATCTTCTGGACATCTGCATGGATGATCCTCTGTTGGATTCCAAAGAGGCGATCGTCTCGTTTTTACGGTATATCGCAAGCGACCCGACGGTCGCGAAAGCTGCATTGATGATCGACTCCTCTGATTGGTCGGTCATCGAAGCGGCGCTTGGGGAGGTTCAGGGTCGGGCGGTCATAAATTCAATCAGCTTGAAGGAGGGTGAAGAGCTCTTCATCCGCCGAGCCGAACGGATCGCCTCGTTCGGTCATGCGTTCGTGGTGATGCTCTTCGACGAAGAAGGCCAAGCTGCGAGTTACGAACGAAAACTCGCAATCGCCGAGCGTTCATACACGCTCCTTGTCGAGGCGGGAATCGATCCCTCGGCGATCATCTTCGATCCGAACGTGCTGGCGATCGGAACCGGCATCAAGGAGCACGACTCCTATGCCAAAGCCACGATCGATGCCACCCGTGAACTGAAGAAGCGTTATCCCCTCTCCTACGTCAGTGGGGGAATCAGCAACCTTTCCTACGCATTTCGGGGAAACGATCCTCTGCGCGGCGCCCTTCACGAAGTGTTCCTGGACCTTGCCCGATTCGATCTGGCGATTCTCAATCCTTCTTCAATGCATCAGTCCTCCCTTGATGAAAAAACTCGGAAGATCATACGGGAAGCCCTGCTTTCTTCCAATTCCTCACCACTCCTGAACCTCGCCTTGGCTGAGCAGTCAAAAGAGAAAGCGGAGCCAGGCGCGGCCGATCTCAAGGGGGAGGAACTTCTTGCCAAGACGATCATCGAAGGGGAGATTCTCGGTCTTGAAGAGATCCTCGATTCCCTGATCCACCTGGAACCGCTCTTCATCATCGATTCGATCCTGATGGAAGCGATGAAAACCGTCGGCGCCAGATTTGCCGAGGGGAAGATGTTCCTCTCCCAGATCGTGCGTTCCGCCCGGGCGATGAAGAATGCGGTTGATATCCTTCGGCCGCGTCTTGAGGCTCAATTAACGGAGAAGAAGAGAGCTTCAGGCACTCGAAAGGCGATTCTCGCCACAGTGAAAGGGGATGTCCACGATATCGGGAAGAATATCGTTGGACTGGTCTTGAGCTGCAACGACTTCGACGTGATCGACCTTGGAGTGATGGTCGATGAACAGACGATTCTCAGAGCGGTGAAGGAACACGGCCCGGATCTCGTCGGTCTTTCAGGGCTCATCACCCCCTCGCTCAAGGAGATGGAGAAAGTCATTTCCCTCTTTGAAGCGAGCGGCCTTCATCTTCCCGTCTTCGTCGGGGGAGCGACCACCAGCGAGGTGCACACCGCTCTGAAGCTTGCTCCGCTCTCAAGCGGCGCGGTGATTCAGACCGGGGATGCCAGCGAGATGGCTCTCACCGCCGTCGAGATTCTCGGTCCCGAAGGGCAAGAGCGCCTTGATGCGATCCGCTTGCAGTACGAAGCGATCCGGATGAACCACGCCAAAGAGGAGCCATCAAAAAAACAGATAGCGGATCTTCTTGGAAAGCAGGAGCAAAAACGAACAGGCCTCAAGGCGAAGAAGACCGGAGTCTTCGTGAAAGATGATTTTGACCTTTCCGAACTGGCCAAGCGAATCAGCTGGAGGATGTACGTGCAGGGATGGGGGGTTCCCTTTGGAACTGATGAAGCGAAGCGCATCATCGCCGAAGCCAAGGAGCTTCTCGCCGAGGAGGAGATCGCATCTTCCTTCACGAGGGGAATGAAGGTCGTGTATTCGATGATGAATGTCCATAGCGATCGATACGCGATAGCTACCGACACGCATGTCTTTCACTTCCTTCGGGATGAAGGAAGCGGGCTCAGCCTTCCCGACATGGTTGCCAAGCAGGATGCGGTCGGCTTCTTCGTCGCCTCTTCCGCCCTCGATCTGGAAACGATTCTCGACGACGATCCCGTAAGAACCTTGACGTTGAAACTGCTTGCCGACCGGCTTGCCGAAGTGCTTGCCCAAGAGGCTCAATCCCTGATCGCCGATCTGTGGGAGGAAACACCCCGCTCGATCATCCGGCCTGCGATCGGATATCCCTCCTGGAGCGATCACAGCGAGAAGAAGACCCTGTTCGAGATGTTGAAAGTGAAGGAGCGGATCGGCGTCTCGCTGAGCTCGAACTATGCGATGGATCCCCCGTCATCGGTGTGCGGAGCGGTCATCGGCGGAGAAGGGGTCCGGTATTTCACCATCAGCGATGTGAGCCAAGCCCAGCTTGAACGGTACGCCCGGAGAAAAGGCGTTTCCGATCGGGAGCTTGCTTCCTTTCTGAAGGATATGGGATACTGAGCCATGCGTGTAACCGAAATCATCCAAGCCGCCAAGAAACCTCTTTTCACCTTCGAACTGGTTCCGCCGCTCAAAGGCCGGACCCTCGAGCCGATCTTGGAAACGATTCGAACCCTGATGGAGTTCGATCCCTCCTATATCAACGTGACGAACCACCAGGCGGAAGTCGTCTACCTGGAGCGGGAAGATGGGCTTCTTCAGCGAAAGACGGTGCGCAAGCGTCCCGGCACCACCGCCTTGGCTGCTCTTATCCAGCACACGTTCAACGTCCCGACGGTGGCTCACGTGATCTGCGGAGGGATGAGCAGGGAGCAGATCGAGGATACCCTCATCGAGCTGCACTTTCTTGGAATAGACAATATCCTCGCCCTCAGGGGCGATCCTCCCAGCGGGGAGAAGCGCTTCATTCCGATGTCCGACGGGCACACCTACTCGAGCCAGCTTGTCAAGCAGATCGCGGATCTCAATCACGGAAGGTATCTGGATGATCAATACCAAGACGGGGAAGCGACCCACTTCTCGATCGGTGTGGCCGGATATCCGGAGAAACACGCCGAAGCGATGAACATGGCGGTCGATCTGGCGAATCTGAAGAAGAAGGTCGATGCCGGAGCGGAGTATGTCGTTACCCAGATGTTCTTTGACAATGAGAAGTATTTCGCCTTTGTAAAAGCGTGTCGAGCTATCGGGATTACCGTCCCCATCATCCCCGGCCTGAAGCCCCTCGCCTCAAAACGGGATCTCAGTCTCATTCCGCAGACGTTCGGCGTCGATCTTCCCGAGGAGCTGACCGCCGAGCTTGAAGGGGGCGCTTCCAATGCCGAGATCGCCGAAATCGGAGTCCGGTGGTGCATCGCTCAGTCGAAAGAGCTCTATGCCTCAGGGGTTCCTTCGATTCACTACTATACGTTGGGGAAAGCTCAGAACGTGGCCCGAATCGTTCGAGCGGTCTACTAACGAGTTCTTGTCACTCCTACTTTGGGGCACGTCGCCTCTTCCGGACAGCGGGAGCAGAACGGGCTGACCGGGGTGCAGATTACCTGCCCATAGCGGACAAGCAGTTCGTTCAAGGGGATCCAGAAGCGCCGGGGCATCACCTTCATCAGTTCCTGCTCGCTCTCTTCGGGAGTTCCGGTCGCAATCCATCCGAGGCGGTTGGCGATCTGATGGACGTGGCAATCGACGCAGATCGCATCGATTCCGAAGCCCAGGTTAAGGGTAAGGTTCGCCGTCTTGATTCCCACTCCCGGAAGCCTCATCAATTCCTCTTGGGTATTAGGAACGACACCTCCGAACTCATCCAGGATCATCTTGCTGATCGAGCGGATCGTCTTCGCTTTCGTCTTGTAGAATCCGGCTGGATAGATCAGCTCTTGGACCTCTTCTTCAGTGAGAGCGAGGATTTCCCTCGGAGTCCCCGCTTTATCGAAGAGGGTTCGGCTCGCCTTCATGGTCACCGCATCCTTGGTTCTCAGGGAGATGACCGTGGCGATGAGAATTCGGAACGGATCGTTGTGCTTTTCGGCTATCAGGGAAACGGAGGGGAGAACAGTTCCCTGTTTCTCAAGGGCAGATCGGAAGCGGTGAAAGAGGGAATCCCAGTAGTGTTCGTCCATATACATGAGCTACCACAGGTCGGAACAAATGACAAGGTGATCCACATAATCTTATTCTCCGCCGACGGTGCGTCCTCTCTTGATTTTTTCCTTCTTTCCTTCTAGCGTTTCTTCATGATACTCATTCTCAAGAATCAGATAACTGAGGCTCAGAAACATGCGATTCGTGAGTTTCTCATCGATAAGGGATACACGGTCAAAGAGATCGTCGGCCAAGAGGAAACAATCTTCGGGGCGGTCGGTCAATCTTCCGTCGATATCCGCCAAGTCCAATTGCTTGAAGGCGTCGCCTCGGTGGTGCCGATCAGCAAGCCCTACAAACTCGCTTCCCGGGAATTCAAAAAAGAGGATACGATCGTCTCGGTCGGCAAGGTGAAGGTCGGCGGCAACCGCATCGCGATCATCGCCGGACCATGCGCGGTCGAATCACGTGAGCAGATCATGGCGGTCGCCCGGAGCGTCCATGATGCCGGTGCGGTGATTCTTCGCGGCGGAGCTTTCAAACCCCGAACCAGTCCCTATGCATTCCAAGGTCTGGGTGAAGAGGGACTGAAGCATCTTCGAGAAGCGGGAGATGCCTACGGAATGCCGATCACCAGCGAGATCGTGAACCCATCCGATGTCGAGATGATGAGCAAATATGTCGACATGTTCCAGATCGGAGCTCGGAACATGCAGAACTTCGAACTGCTCAAAGCGGTGGGGAAGATGAAGATGCCGGTTCTCCTTAAACGGGGACTGTCCGCCACGATCGAGGAGTGGCTGATGGCCGCCGAGTATCTGATGGCCAGCGGAACCGATCAGGTCATCCTCTGCGAACGGGGTATTCGAACCTACGAACGGGCGACACGGAACACGTTGGACATCTCCGCCGTTCCGGTCATCCAGAAGCTGACCCACCTTCCGATCATCGGCGATCCCAGTCATGCGACCGGAATGCGTGACATGGTCGGTTCGATGAGTCTGGGTCTTGTGGCCAGCGGAGCTTCCGGCCTCATGGTGGAGGTTCATACCGACCCGGACAAAGCATTCAGCGATGGTCCGCAATCGTTGTATCCTTCCCAGTTTGAAAAGTTGATGAGAGATCTCGATGCTCTCAGCGGGGTGCTGGGCAAATCGATGGAGCGTCCGGTCAAAGTCGAAGGACCGAAGGTCAAGGAGACTGAAAAGCGAAAGACCTCCTCGCTGACGGTCGCATTCCAAGGCGAGCGGGGAGCCTACAGCGAGATGGCGATCAGGCGCGTGTTCGAAGAGGATACGGAAGTGCTTCCGTGTCCCTCCTTCAGCGAGCTCTTCAACGCGGTTCGTGAAGGCCGGGCGCACTATGGAATGGTTCCCATCGAGAATACCCTTGGCGGAACGATTGCCGAAAACCTCGACCAGCTTGAACGGAACGATGAGATCGAAGTGGTCGGCGAGCAGCAGATCAGAATCGTCCACAACCTCATCGGTCTTCCCGGGACGAAGCCCGAAGGGATCACCCACGTCTACTCCCACCCCCAAGGTCTTGCCCAATGCACCAAGTTCCTCACCGAAACGATGGCTCATGCTCAGGCAGTTCCCTTCTTTGATACCGCCGGGGCGGTCGCTTACGTGAAGAAGGAGAACGATCCGAGCAAAGCGGCGATCGCCGGCGAAGTCGCGGCTCATGTGTATGACATGGCGATCCTGGCTGAGGGAATCGAATCGCACGCCAGAAACTATACTCGGTTCTACGTCATTGCCCGGAACGAGAACGCCGAAGCGTTCAAAGCCCTTCGTCCGATCAATCGTGCTTCACTTCTCTTTACCGTCGGAGATCGTCCGGGAGCGCTCTTTGAAGCGCTTTTGATTCTTGCAAAGCATCAGTTGAACATGAAGCGCCTCGAGTCCCGTCCGATTCCGGGCAAACCGTGGGAGTACTCCTTCTTCGTCGAAACGGAACTGGGCGACAACGGAGCGTTTGAAGCGGCGTTGGCTGAATTGAAGGAAACCTGCCTCTCGGTGCGGGTATTGGGGACCTATGGCTCAAACCGGTGAGTTTGCAAAAGAGACCCTCTTTCTGGGAGTGCTCGCATCAAGCGAGAGCCTCCTGGGCGAAGCGCTGAGCGCGCTTGCCGGACTGTATGGACCGATCGACGAGCGAAGCGAGGTGAAACCCTTCACGTTTACAGACTACTACAACGAAGAGATGGGCGGGATTCCTCTGCGCTCCTACTATACCTTCAAAGAACCGGTGGATCCGAGCCGTTTAGCCGAAATCAAAGTGGCGACCAATAATTTGGAGCGACGGTTCAGTGTGGAAGGAAAGAGACGGATCAACCTCGATCCCGGTCTCTTCACGCTGAGCAACCTCGTCTTGGCGACGACGAAAAACCGTTCCCACCGGATCGCGCTGCGTTCCGGCATCTACGCCGAGCTCACCCTCATTTACCACGATCATTCCTACCGGGCTCTTCCGTGGACCTATGCCGATTATAAAAGCAGGGAAACGATCATGCTTCTGAACTCGTGGCGCTCGGCTTTGAAGCAAAGCAGGAACTGACGTCCCTTAAGAGGTGTGCGCCTCAAATGCATCGTGCTCATATTGTTGCTTCTCCTCACTTCGTGCGACCACAACCCGCTTGCCGAGCGGGTTGTTCACGTTTCGATCGGTGAGAAACACCCTTGGGAGGAAGCTTCGCACCTTCCCGTGTGGTATACCCTGGTCTATACCACGAAGAACGGGAACAGGAAAATGCATCTCTCTAGCGGTGTCCGTCAAACAGCAATCGTGATCGACCGTCTTGGCAGCGTCGCGCTCTGTGCCTATCCATTGGGCACATTCGCGCCACTGGGCGGATTCGTCCAAGCGGGAAGGAGAGACCGCGCCGTTCTTACCCGAAAAGACGGTTCTCTGGCAAAGCTCCTTGTTGAGGGAAATCCGTTGAACGCCGATGCGATCGCTTCGCTTGATATGAATCTTCTTTCCGCGTTGGTGGGCGAGGCGATCAATCTCGATGCTTCCGCCCTTCTGGCGGATCTTCTCAGCGGCGTCGCCCCCGAGAAGAGCCTTCAGCGGCTTGAGCGGGTGTGGTACACCCTCGGCGGTATTCCCGACGGATACTGGGTATGTGAAAACCCTTCCCAATGCTCCTTCTGGATCCATTTCGGCGAAGAGATTCCTCTTCTTCTCGATCATGGTTCGACCCGGTGGTTGAACAAAGAGCGCTCCCTCATCCTGACGCTTGCTTCAGATGGCAGGACGAAGATGGTATTCTCAGCTCTCAGTGATGCTCCAAGGTGGTGATTCGAAACGAGAAACTGAGACAAAAATAAGAGAATATTATGTATTCAATCAATTGTTCATCCGTGTCATACTATAGGCAGTGATACATCGACGGGCACATCCATCTTCTCGTCATCGGCTTAAAGCGATGGTAGTAGTGCTTTTGGCCAATTCTTTGCTGTTCGGTGCCTATATTCCCGATGATTTTCGATATGAAGGGTTTTTCTTGCACGCTTCCGAACACATTCAAACAGACCCCGAGTCGACTCGCATCGAAATCGGTGAGATTACCTTGATGATCGATCGAATCAGCACCGGATGGGTTCGCGTTCGGGCGACGGATTTGAGCAACGGTCAGCTCTCGTATCCCTATACGATCTGCTCTTCAAGCGGCTTGGCGTGCTGTGGAGCGGATGCGTTCTGGTATCAGCAATGTGCCGATGAGCCTCACGTGGAAATCGGAACCCTGTGGGCGATACTTCCTGTTTCTCGTACCGCCCTTGAAGGGTTCCATTCTTTCATCATGTTGGAGCTCGTTCCTCACTAGCCCTGCTTCACTACGAGATTCACGAGCTTGTCGGGAACGACGATTTCTTTGACTATCGTTTTTCCTTCCAGCCAGGATCGGATCTTCGCATCATCCTTGGCAAGGCTCAGGAGAGTTTCCTTCGATACGCCTTTTTCAACCATCGTTTTGGAACGAACCTTTCCGTTGACCTGGAACACCACTTCAATGTTCGCGTCAAACGTAAGCTCCTCATCCCACACGGGCCATTGAACCTTCGAAATGCTCGGTGCGTGTCCGAGTTTCTCCCACAGCTCTTCGGCAAGGTGGGGAACATACGGCGAGAGGAGCTTGACGAAGGTTTCGGCTACGCTTCTGGGGAACACATCCTCTTTATAGAGCTCGTTGACGAGCACCATCATCTGGCTGATTGCGGTATTGAACGCCAGATCCCGAGTATCTTCGGTAACTTTCCTGATCGTCTTATGAAGGGTTCGAAGCAGTTCTTCGTTCGGTTCTTCATCGACGATTTCAACCTCGTCATACAATCTCCAGATTCGATCCAGGAAACGGTAGATTCCGACAAGGCCTGCGGTCGCCCATGGCTTGGAGACCTCAAGCGGTCCCATGAACATCTCGTACATCCGCATCGAATCCGCCCCGTATTCATGAATGATGTCATCCGGGTTGATGACGTTCTTCAAGCTCTTGCTCATTTTGGCGATCACTCGTTCCAGCGGTTCGCCGGTTGCGGTCTCGATCCACGTTTCCGGAGCAATCTCAGTTACTTCATCGGTGGGAACCAGGCTCTTATCCTTGCGCTGGTACGCATACGAGGTGATCATCCCCTGGTTGATGAGGCGCTGGTATGGCTCTTCGGTGGAGACGAGGCCGAGATCGAAGAGAACCATATGCCAGAAACGAGCGTAGAGAAGGTGCAATACCGCGTGCTCCGCTCCGCCGACGTACAGATCGACGGGCATCCAATACTCTTCCGCTTCTTTGCCGGTGAAGCGTTCGGTGTTATGGGGATCGAGGTAGCGGAGGTGATACCAGCATGACCCTGCCCATTGAGGCATCGTGTTGGTCTCACGTCTTGCCGGTCTGCCGCATACCGGGCAGGTGGTGTTCACCCAGGAATCGATCTTCGCCAAGGGGCTTTCACCGGTTCCCGAGGGTTCATAGCTCGTCACTTCAGGAAGGAGGAGGGGCAGTCGGTTCTCCGGCACGGGGACGGTTCCGCACGTCTCGCAATGGAGAAGAGGAATGGGTTCGCCCCAGTAGCGCTGGCGGCTGAAGATCCAGTCGCGCAGTTTATAGTTGATCGCCCGTTCGCCCAGGTTCCGTTCTTCCAGGAAGGCGATCATCTTTTCAATTGCATCGTGTTTGTCCAGACCGTCGATGAACCCGCTGTTGACATGCAGACCGTCTTCAACCCACGCTTCTTCCTGCACGTCGACATCGCTCTTCAGCACTTCGATGATCGGAAGATTGAACTTCTTGGCGAACTCCCAGTCACGGGTATCGTGGGCGGGAACCGCCATGATCGCTCCGGTGCCGTAGCTGATGAGGACGTAGTCGGCGATCCAGATCGGGATCCGTTCATCGTTCACCGGGTTGACCGCGTACGATCCGCTGAAGACTCCCGTCTTCTCTTTCGCCAGATCGGTCCGTTCAAGGTCGCTCTTATGGGAGGTTTCCGCCAGATACCGTTCGACGGCCGGGCGTTGCTCTTCAGTAGTCAATGCCTCTACCAGCGGGTGCTCCGGGGAAACGACCATGTAGGTCGCGCCGAAGAGGGTGTCGGCCCGGGTGGTGAACACCTCGAGGTTTTCATCCATGCCCTCGATCCGGAAGCGAACCGCGGCTCCTTCGCTGCGTCCGATCCAGTTGCGCTGCATCAGCTTCACCGATTCAGGCCAATCGAGGGAATCAAGTCCGGAGAGGAGGCGCTCGGCGTATTCGGTGATCCTCAAGATCCATTGGCGAATCGTTTTTCGGACGACCGGGATTCCGCAGCGTTCGCATTTTCCGTCCTTCACTTCTTCGTTGGCAAGGCCGGTTTTACAGTTGTCACACCAGTTGATCGGGGTGTAGGACTCATACGCCAATCCTTTTTTGTAGAGCTGGAGGAAGATCCATTGCGTCCAGTGGTAGTATTCACTTTCATGGGTCGATATCTCCCGACTCCAATCGTAGCTGAAGCCGAGGCTTTTGATCTGACGGCGGAAGTTTTCAATATTGCGCTCGGTCGTGATCTTCGGGTGGGTCCCCGTTTTGATCGCATAGTTCTCCGCCGGAAGCCCGAAGGAGTCGAAGCCCATCGGGTGGAGGACGTTATACCCGTTCATCCTGAGGTATCGACAGTAGATATCGGTGGCGGTGTATCCTTCGGGATGACCGACGTGAAGACCGCTTCCCGAGGGGTAGGGGAACATGTCGAGCACATAGATGCGCTTCTCTTTAGGAACGGAGGGATCTTCGGTTACGGCGAAACTCTGGTTCTCTTCCCAGTAAGCCTGCCACTTCTTTTCAATAGCGGAAAACGGGTATTTGCTCATGTGAGCAATCATAGCGTTCACGTTTTGTTCAGTCAACGCTCGCCGGATTCGGAGTGAACTCGACAACCTCCACTTTATTGCCTTTCATCAGAAGGATCTGCCATGTTCCAAGGTCCGTGGTGATCACTTCCCCTTCGACGGGGATCGAACCGGCTTCCTCCAAGAGATACGCCGCCACGGTGCTGACGCGGTCCCGTTCGCACCACAAGTCCAGATCATCGATCACCTGTTGGAAGGGGGCATCCGCCATGACGACGAACGTGCCGGGTTTGTCTTTGTGCTGGACGACCCGGTCGGGAAAGCGTGATTCATGTTCATCAAAGAGCTCCCCGAAGAGTTGTTCGGCGACGTCTTCCATCGTTACGACACCGGAGAACCCGCCGTATTCATCGATGACGATCGCCTGCTGGAGCTTGTCTTTCTTGAAGAGGTAGAAGAGATCGTCAAGGTGCATCTGCTCGACGACGTAAATCGGTTTTCGACTCAGCGAAGCGAGGGTTTTGTTGACGACCTGTTTCTGCTGGGCGCGGAGCACATCCCGCAAGAGAAGAATTCCTACGATATTCTCCTGGTCCTCGTGGTAGATCGGGATTCGGCTGAAGCCCGATTTGATGATCTTCGGGAACGCTTCTTCGATCGTAAGGTCGGATGGGAGCGTGAAGACTTCAGTCCGGTGAGTCATGATTGTTCGAACGGTCGTCGATGAGAAGCGGATCGCCCGTTGCATCAGATCGGATTCGTATTGATCGACAAGTCCCTCATCCTCGGCGGCATCGACTACGTGCAACACCCCTTCGGTGGTGATGACCGGCTCCTCCTTGGTTCCGAACAGGCGAGTGATTGCACCGGAAAGAACCTGCAGCAGCCATGCGAGGGGAAAGAGCAGAGCCATCAGGGCTTTCATCGGGTAGGCCATGAGGATCGCGATGCGCACATTGTGCACCAAGGCGAGCCGCTTGGGCACGATTTCACCGAAGACCAGAATGGCGAAGGTGAGAAGCCCGGTGGCATAGCCTACCAAGGCGGAGGAGAAATACTTGATGGTAATCGTCGTAACCAGAGCAGAGGCGCTGATGTTCACGATATTGTTTCCGATAAGAGCCGTGGTGATCAGCTGATCCTTGTTCTGGCTCAACGCATGCGCCAGCCTCCCCGCTCGGGATTTTCGATTCTCCAAAGTTTTAAGTTGAAAGAAGGAAAGGGAGGTGTAGGCAGTTTCCGTTGCGCTGAAGAGCGCCGAAAGAACAAGAAGGGCAAAAACGACAGCAAGAGAGATGTTCATGCACACCTCCACAGGCAAGATCTAGGTAACGGGTCTTCCATAATGGGCTCAGTATATCAACTCAAGGCAGGTGAGGACAAGGTAAAAGAAGGGATCCGATCAAGAAGCGGACGGGGACGGTGGGGGATTAACAACCAAGTATACAACTCTCCGAAATATTCATATTCTATCATTCATTACTAGATATGGTTACTAAGTAAATAGAAAGGAGCCATGACCATAACTCCGGACTGACTTCTCATCTATGAGCTATCAGGCAGTGAATTGATTTTATACTTAACTCGAACAGGTACACACGTGGTAAATTTTGTTCTTATCTCATCCAACAGTAAGAAAATTGTGTTCTCCCATCAGACGGCTCTATATCTTCACGATCTATCCGACCGTACACCGCGCATTTTTCATATACCGGTACCTCAAGGCTATAACGCAAGCCAAATACGCAAAAAAGACCTGCACCCTGTCGGATTGACAAACATAGAAACTCCTTTAGGAAATGCAGAAGTCTACGATATGGAAAGAGCGATTCGTGATGGCATCCTTGACCGGGAAAAAGATGGACAAACAGATTTTCATAGACGGACTGAAGAGGTATTTCAAGCGAATAGATAAAAACCTCAGAATACGTATCGACTACAGCAGGACATTCAATATGGAGAACGAAGTCAGCAATATATGGAGGTGCTTTTGTAACACACAAGATATGTTGCTGACGCTTCTTGGAAGTGCTTTCTATAATGAACGGATACCTTTGGGGGGAACACCATAATAGACCTCGCAGCTCAAGCTGAAATTGAAGATCTCTTTATGCTTGATACCGAGGACATTTGCTCATTTTTAGAGGTGCCGGTTCAAGATATTCCCAATAGTGGAAAAGAAAAACGGAAGCTAAAGAAATTTTTAATACCTTCAAAAAATCTTATCATGAAGGTGAACGGGCTCAAAATTTAATCTTGTCATTAAACATGGATACAATTGTTGAAAAAGCAGAAATTCCGCTCATTTTAATTGAAAAGGAATGCTTTCCTTGATCGTATTCTTCAAAATTGTCCGAATTATGCAATAAACATGTGTATGCGACTCTTTTGCCATCCCCGATTCTTTCTGCTATACTGGGGCCATGGGTGTAGCAATATATGATGAATCAAAGATCCTGACGCTCAGTGCGCTGGAGCATATCAGAATGCGTCCGGGAATGTATATCGGGCGCTTAGGGAATGGGTCCCACATCGACGATGGAATCTATATCCTCATCAAAGAAGTCATCGACAACTCGATCGATGAGTTCATCATGGGTTTTGGTTCGAAGATCGTGATTCGCCTTAAGGGCAATCAAGTGAGGGTCCGCGACTGGGGCCGGGGGATTCCCCTGGGCAAAGTCATCGAATGCGTCTCCGAGATTAACACCGGAGCCAAATACAACGACGATGTGTTCCAATTCTCCGTCGGACTGAACGGAGTCGGAACCAAGGCGGTCAACGCGCTCTCCTCCGATTTTGAAGTCACCAGTTGCCGAGACGGAAAGTTCACCAACGCGATTTTCAAGCAAGGAATCCTTATAAAAGAAACTTCCGGCATAACCGATGAAGCCAATGGAACGGAAGTGATCTTCACTCCCGATGAAGAGCTTTTCGGCGATTATGCATTCAATGAAGATTTCATCATCGCCCGGATTTGGGGCTACGCCTATTTGAACACCGGCTTGAGCCTGGAATTCAACGGGCGAACGTTCCGTTCCGCCAAAGGACTGGGGGATCTCCTTGCAAAAGAAGTCGGTGATGAAGGCCTCTATACCACGATCCACCACAAAGGCGAACAATTGGAATTCGCCCTGACCCACGTCGGCGGCACCTACGGTGAAAGCTACTTCTCCTACGTCAACGGCCAACACACCAGTGACGGGGGAACCCATCTTTCGGCATTCAAGGAAGGAATCGGGAAGGGGATCAGTGAACACTTCAAGAAGAACTGGTCTCCTCAAGATGTCCGCGAAGGGGTCATCGGAGCGATCGCGGTAAAGATCAAGAGTCCGATTTTCGAGTCTCAGACGAAGAACAAGCTTTCCAATACGGAGATCCGTACCTGGATTGTCAATGAAGTGAAAGACGCGATCATCGATTTCCTTCTGAAGAACCCCAAAGATGCGGAGAAGATCAACAAGAAGGTGATGCAGAACGAAGCTCTGAGAAAAGAGCTGAATGAAGTGAAGAAAGGGGCTCGGGAATCCGCTCGGAAAGTCTCGATCAATATCCCCAAGCTGAAAGACTGCAAGTATCATCTGGGTCAGAGCGCCGCTCACAAAGTGAAGTGCGACAATTCGATGATCTTCATCACCGAAGGCGATTCGGCAAGCGGAACGATCACCAAGACCCGCGATGTCCTGACTCAGGCGGTATTCAGCCTCAGGGGAAAGATCCTCAACGTCCATGGGAAGAAGAAGACCGAGATCTACAAGAATACCGAACTGTACAATCTGATGGTCGCCCTCGGTATTGAAAACGGGATCGAGGATCTTCGCTACGGGAAAGTCATCATCGCCACCGATGCCGATACGGATGGGTATCACATTCGCAACCTGCTGATGACCTATTTCCTCACGTACTTCGAAGACCTCGTTCTTTCGGGCCGATTATATATCTTGGAAACCCCGCTCTATCGGATTCGAAACCGGACCACGACCGTGTACGCGTACAATGAAAGACAGCGCGATGAAGCGGTAGCCCAGATCCGGGGTGCCGAAGTAACCCGCTTCAAGGGGCTTGGGGAGATTGATCCCCGGGAGTTCGGCCAGTTCATCGGTGAAGATATGCGTCTGATCAGAGTGAGCCTGCCCGGGGTGACGGAGATGCACCGCAGTCTCGAGTTCTATATGGGGAGCAACACCCCTGAACGCCGCTCCTTCATCATGGAGAATCTGATCTGATGACTCAGGCGCATCAGCTCTTCCGCCAAAACTTCTTGGAGTATGCCTCCTACGTGATCAAGGAACGGGCGATTCCCGATCTGGTGGATGGCTTCAAACCGGTTCAACGACGAATCATCCATACTCTCTTTGAGATGGATGACGGCAAATTCCACAAGGTCGCCAACACGGTGGGATGGGCGATGCGCTTCCATCCGCACGGCGATGCATCGATCTATGAAGCGCTGGTGAACCTCGCCAACAACGATCTGTTCATCGATCGCCAGGGAAACTTCGGAAACATCCTGACCGGTGACAGCGCGGCCGCTCCCCGATATATCGAATGTCGCCTCCTGCCTTTCGCGAAAGAGGTCCTCTACAATCCCGAGCTGACGGAGTGGGTCGAGTCCTATGATGGAAGAAACAAGGAACCGGTGGTGTTCCCGGCAAAGATTCCCGTCGTTCTCATTCAAGGAGTCATGGGGATCGCCGTCGGAATGTCCACCCTGATTCTCCCCCATAACCGCTTCGAAGTCCTCGATGCGATGGCCGCCCATCTGAAGGGTGAGCCCTTTGAGCTTTACCCCGACTTCCCGCAAGGGGGAATCGTCGATGTCGAAGATTACGACGACGGGAAAGGGACGGTCCTGGTCCGGGCGCGACTCAATACCGGCGACCCGAAACGGATCATCGTCGAAGAGCTGCCCTATGGAACGACCAGCGAATCCCTGATCAATTCAATTGAAGATGCGGCGAAGAAAGGCCGCCTCAAGATCAGTTCGATCAACGATTTCACCGCCGAGAGCGTGAACATCGAGATCAACCTCGCTCGAAACACCTACTCCAAGGATATCGTCGACGCCCTCTATGCATATACGGATTGTGAAAGACGAATCAGCACCAACCCGCTCGTGATCAAAGACAACGTTCCCACGATCATGGGGGTCAGCGAAATCCTCGCCTTCCACGCCGACCACCTCAAGGTGGTGCTCAAGGCGGAGCTGGAGCTGGAGGAGGAGAAGCTGCTGGGGAAGATGCACGATCGGACGCTGGAGCGGATCTTCATCGAAGAGCGGATCTACAAGCGCATCGAGACGAAGAAAAGCGCCGCCGATGTTCTCAAGGCGGTCCATACCGGCTTGAAGCCGTTCGCCAGCGAACTGCTGCGAGATGTCACCGACGATGATGTCGAACGGCTCTTGAAAATCCCCATCCGACGAATCAGCCTTTTTGACATCGAACGAAATCGCCAGGAGATCGAACAGATCAATGAACAGCTGGAGGAGATCAGGGCGAAGCTGGAGGATCTCACCGGCTATGCCTTGGAAACGATCGATCGCCTGAAGGGGATGTTCGACAAGAAAGAGCACAAGAGACGATCAACCCTGAAGAAGTTCGAGCTGGTGGATGTGAAGGAGGTCGCCGTCCGCGACCTCGTTGTCCGATACGATTCGACCAACGGGTACCTGGGCTACGGTGTGAAGACCGGAGCCGAACAGGTGACGGTCAGCCAGTTCGACCGCCTCCTGGTGATCCGCCGAGACGGTTCCTATCAGGTGATCGATGCTCCTGAGAAAGAGTTCGTAGGCAAGGGGATGCTCTACTGCACGATCGCCGACCGCGACGAACTCGCCAAAATCGTCTTTACCCTGATCTACCAGGAGAAGACGTACAAGTACACGTTCATCAAACGGACCCAGATCACCTCATTTCAGTTGAAGAAACTCTATCCGCTCCTTCCCGATGAGAAAAACTACAAGGTGATTCGCCTGCTGACCCATCCGAATGCGGAGATCAGCGTAACATATAAACCGAAATCCGGCTTGCGGATCCTGGAAGAGAAGTTTTACTTCTCCGATTTCCTGGTGAAGAATCCCCGGGCGAAAGGGGTGCGGATGACTGTCAAGGAGATCGCTTCGATGCGCATCCGATCGGTGAAAGAGGACGTTTCTTCCGCGAAAGACCCCGAACTCTTTGACGAAGAGGAAGAAGAGGCGTGAGGTCATTTGCCGAGCGGATCCTCTATGAGGACAACCATCTCCTGATCGTGAACAAGCGTTGCGGGGAATTGGCTCAAGGGGATCAAAGCGGCGACCTTACCCTCGGAGATCTCGTCACAGAGTATTTACGGGCAACGTACAACAAGCAGGGCAATATCTATTTGGGCATTCCCCATCGCCTTGACCGCCCAACCAGCGGGGCGGTGGTGTTTGCAAAAACGGAGAAAGCCCTGATCCGGCTGAATGCGCTCTTTCGCGAGGACAAGGTTAATAAGACCTATTGGGCGATCGTTGATAAAGTACCGCCGGAGATCGAGGGCACATTGGTCAACAATCTCGTCAAAGACAGCAAGACGAACAAGAGTCGTGCCTTTTCCGCTGATTCAAAGAAAGGGAAGCGGGCGGTCCTTTCCTATCGTCATCGGGCATCCAGCAAGAACTTCCACTTGCTTGAGATCACACCGGAAACGGGAAGGCACCATCAGATCAGAGCCCAGCTTGCAGCCCATAATATTCATATTCGAGGGGATCTGAAGTACGGCTACCCCCGTTCAAATCGTGATGGAGGGATCTCCCTCCACGCTCGAACCCTTTCCTTCATTCACCCCGTCAAACAGGAACGAATCACCATCGTCGCTCCGGTTCCCGACGATCCGCTGTGGAAGGTATTTGAAGAGATGACAACCCCATAACGGGATTTCCGACTATAATCATAAGAATGATAAAATGTTCCTTGACAGGAGAGGATTCATCCCTCAGCCTTGCTCAAAGAAGCCGCATGTGCGGCAAAAGCGTTGGTGATCGCTGGTCTCGGGAGCGCGATGAGCGAGGGATCCCCGGCGTATCTTGTACGGTTGGGATTACAGGGCGTGCATGATGAATCGCCTGCCTGAAAAACTGTTGGATATACGTATGGAATGAGTGTAGAGGGTAGTATTTACGCGGTGAAAAAATTAAAATCGTTCGAGAGCCTGGTGTTGTCAGGAAAGCAAAGAAAGGAGTTTCCAATGAAGAAAACGTTCGTATTTTCACTGGTTCTCGCGGCTGCACTGAACCTTTTTGCCGGCGGTGCACGTGAAAGTGCCGGTTCTGCCGTGACAAAGCCATTGGTACTGCGCTACGCTCACATGAATCCGGCGTCCAGCCCCAATGGATTGCAGGCGACGTACTTCTCGGATCGAATCAGCGAACGCACCGGGGGTGCGATCAGCATTGAAATCTACCATAATAGCCAACTCGGTTCGATAAGCGAGATGGCCGAGATGGTTTCGATGGGCTCGATCGCGATGCACCACAATACCTATGGTGGATTGCAGCCGTTGCTCTATGACCTTGGATTGTTTGATACTCCATATCTCTATCGGGATGTTGACCACTTGATGCGAGCAACGAATCCTGAAACTTCGCCTGTATTGCAGGAGCTGAATAAAAAGCTGATTGAGACTCGCGATGTTAGAATTCTGTATTCCTTCTACTTCGGGACTCGTGAGTTGACCGCAAACCACCCGGTCTATTCGCCAAAAGATCTGGCAGGCAAGAAGATTCGTGCGATTCCTTCACCCATCTATTTAGCAGCGATAGAAGGAATGGGTGCGGTCGCTATCCCGATCGACTGGGCTGAAGTACCTGTCGCCCTGTCCACGGGCGTTGCGGATGGCCAGGAAAATCCGGTCAGCACCCTTGTGTCCTCCAAGATCTTCGAAGTTCAGAAGTATGTGATGCTTACCGATCACATCATGGGCAGCGAGCCGGTCGTGATCAACGAGAAGGTATGGCAAAGTCTCTCCGAAGAGCATAAGCAGATCTTTACCGAGGTTGCCCGTGAGACGCGTGATTGGGCATCCAGGTATGTTCTTGATAATGAAGCTGCCGATTTACAGACCCTCAAGGATAAGGGCATGACGATTATCACTGAAGCGGACGGTCTTGAAATTAGTGAGTTCCGTGCGGCGGTTACCAAGATCGTCAACCAACGCTTCGGAAAAGAGTGGGGTCGATACTACGACATGATCGATGCTCTGTAAGATTATGTATAATGGTGTGGGTAGACGGCTGCCCGCGCCTGATCTGTTGAACATGAGAGGTTGTCATGGATAAGATCTTAAAAAAAGTTTCATTTTTTTATCAAGCGCTTGCATTCATCTTCTTATTGGCGCTCTTTACATCAGTACTCATTCAAATCGTCATGCGAAACATATTCAACGCAGGCTCGATCCATCTTGAAGAATTGGCTCGGTTGAGTCTGGTTTCAATGGTTTTTCTGATGATTCCGGTGCTTTTTTTCGAAGGGAAGCATATCATCGTCGATATAGTGACAACCTATCTCCCCAAAGCATTTTATCGTTGGTTGAAAGCAGGAACGGATTTCCTCGTGGTTCTGTTCGGGATCTACATTCTGAATGCAATAGCAACAATCATGGAACGCAACTGGAACGTAAGAACTCCGGCGCTTGCGATCCCTAATGCTGTTTTCTACATTCCCATCACGTTGGGAATATTGGGAATGTGCGTATTCAGTTTGAATGACATCTACAAATTCTTCACGAATAAAGAGCTGGCACAGTGAGCGGTACATTGGTAATAATCCTATTCTTATTTCTGCTTGCCACCGGACTTCCCATTGCAGTAAGCATGGGTCTTCCTTCAGCTCTCTATCTCATGATTGCACATATTCCACCAAGCCAGCTGATTCAAAGGATGGTAATGAGGCTCAACTCGTTTCCGATGCTGGCGGTTCCTCTCTTTATTCTTGCTGCAAGTCTGATGAACAGGTCGGGAATAACTGAACGACTCTTTGAGTTCGCTAAACTTCCGGTTGGGCGACTTAAAGGAGGGTTGGCTCACGTGAACGTCGTCGCCTCCTTGATTTTCAGTGGAATAAGCGGTGCCGCTCTTGCGGATATCGGCGGTTTGGGAACTATTGAAATCGAGGCTATGGACAAACAACACTATCCTCGAGACCATTCTGCGGCGATAACGGCTGCAAGTGCGGTCGTCGGACCTATTTTCCCACCTTCGATTCCATTGATTATTTACGGAGCTGTAGCTGAAACTTCTTCAATGCGCCTGCTTATCAGCGGCGTGTTTCCCGCACTGCTTATTGCGGCCTGTCTGATGATTCAAGTTGCGTATTTTGCTCGGAAGTACGACTATCCAAAATGTATCGAACGGAAGCTTTCCGGAAAAGAGATTCTCCATATTATCAAACAAGGTCTGCCCTCGATGTTGATGCCCGTAATCATGATGGGTGGCATGCTCTCTGGCTGGTTTTCACCAACGGAAGTTGCAGCGATAGCAGTTGTCTATGCAATTGTATTGAGTTTGATGTACGGCGAGCTTTCGCTGAAGTCGTTTGTTGATGCCTGCACAGAGACGCTTCGATCAACGGCGAGTGTTCTGTTCATCGTTTCAGCTGCGGCTATTTTTGCATGGGTGCTTACCGTTGAAGGCATGCCTCAACGGGTTTCGGAGTTGATGCTTGGCATTTCAGAAAATCCGGTAGTCCTGCTTTTGTTGTCCAATATCATTCTCCTCATTGCCGGAATGTTCATTGAATCCACTGCGGCTATCATGATCTTGACCCCGATACTCCTTCCGCCACTGGTTGCATCCGGTGTCGATCCGGTACACTTCGGTCTTGTAATGGTCTTCAACCTGATGATCGGGATGATCACTCCTCCGGTAGGAATGAGCGTGTATATGCTGAGTCCCATCGTGAATATGCCGGTTGGAAAAGTATTCAAAGCAGTTATGCCCTATTTGATAGCCCTATTGACCGCCTTGGTGATTCTTACGTATGTTCCGCAGATTTCTCTATGGCTGCCGAATGTAGTATTTAGTGCGAGGTAAAGAATGAAAGGTACATATTCTGAAGCCTATAAGGACCAAGATAACAACCTTGAAGAAAAGCTCGTACTCTTGATAAGATGAATATGAGCATTCAAGGGAGCAGATTTTCGTGGAAGATTTATTTAAGGTGCAGGAAGCGCGCCCGTCAGCGGTTGAAAGCGTCATTGAAAAAATAAAAGAACTTCTGATTGAACGGAAGCTCGCTCCCGGAGACATGATTCCAAATGAGAACGCTCTTGCTGAAAGTTTGAAGGTCGGACGGGGAACCATTCGAGAAGCGCTTAAAATTCTCTCGGCGTATGGTGTTGTCGAGATCAAGCAGGGGCACGGCACGTTCATTTCCAGTGCTTCAAACAAACGTCTTTTCGACCCTCAGCTTTTCCAGATACTTATTCAGGATCGGGATTATATTTCGTTGACACAGGTTCGACATCTGCTTGAAGAGGGTCTGGTCAAGCTGGTGATTGAAAGCGCAACGGCCGAGGAACTCATTCAGCTTGATAAGAAAATGAATGAATTTGCGGAAGTATTGGCTCATGGCGATTCTTCCACTGAAGAGGCAGCCCGCTTGGATTTGGAATATCATCGAATGCTGGGTCATATATGCCACAATCCGATTGTGGAAAACATTTATATGTTTGTTGTCGATTTGTTTGCGAAAACGATCAATCCGAGCCATGAAGGAGTTGGTCCCGTGCATTGGCGTTTGCATTCCGCGATCATGAATCGAAATGTGGTCCAGGCGGTTGAAGCGGTACGTGAGCACACCGCGATTTGGAAACAGGCCTATAAGGCTGCAAAAAAAGATCAATAAAAACCCCCTGCCTTCTTCTTGCAGGGGGACATCGAATAATACCGGTTCCAACACTGTGGTTTTTTCAGAACCACTCCATCTGAATGTATGGTACCACGGGTTTCGCGTGGAAGCAAAGACTTTTTTACTCTATTTTTACATTTTTGCAAAACCTGACATGAAAACATGCATGCATCTTCCTTTTTTCACGACGTCCTCCCAGTGAGGAATAGCCGATGATGACTCGCCCGGCGACGTTCAGGCATCAGCGTGTCAGGATTACCCCTTCACCGGTGAACCCGTTCACTTTGACGATGAGCGGCGCCCGTGCATGGATGAAGTGCTTCGTCTCTTCAACAATCGTCAGCTCCTTCAGCCGCTTCTCATCCAATGCTCCTTGGCCGAACTCCGGGTTGATCGTCAGATAGAACGATCCCAGACTGGTAAGGTTATGGAAGAAGTGGGTTCCTTGACTCGGCTCGACGCGCAGATCCTTCAAACCGGTTTCGACGATCACTTTGCTTCTTGAGATCTGGGACCAGGAAACGGGAATCCCGAGCCAGGGGTCGGATGAGCCCAGCCGACCGGCGACCACAAGGATGTAATCCCGTTCGGAAAGGACCATGAACACATTCAGCTCATCCAGTTCATTGGCCATCTCGACCATCCTGGAGGAATCGAAGGTATCGAACTTGAGATAGATGATATCCTCGATCGAATCGAGCGTTCCGTTGCCCAGCACGGTGGTGGAGCGGATCAATGCGGCTTTGCGGTCATCGTCATCGATCGAGACATCGCTTTCCTCCGAACCTTGAGCGATCGGGCGGATTTGCAGGAGGCTGAACTCCGGCTTCTTCGGAGCTTTTCGGTTGAGGTTCACCGCGAACTCGATCTCAACGGGTCGGCCCATCGCCTCCGAGCCGACGCGAAGTACATCCCGGACCACCGGGGCGAGGGGGAACGCATCATACTTCAGCACGCCGTTGAAGGTGATCATCTTCTTTCCGACGGCGTTGATCGCTTCATTGAACGTCCCATTGGCGAAATCGAAGGTGGAGGCGATGTATCGGAGGCTTTCAGGGTTGGCTTCCGCTTCACTGAGATCGACCAGCTTGAGGTTGTCCAACCGGTCGAGGCGGGGCATGAAGCCTTCACGAAGGTCGAGGGCATAGAACCGTTCCTGGCCGGAGGATTGATTTCCTCCGAGAAATTGGGAAGGTCGTTTCGGATGGGTGGGGCTGAAGCGCAGAGCGCTGCCGCTTTCCACCACCGCCTTGCCGAACCCGAAGGAAAGCAGACCGACTCCATCCTCCGGCTTTTCGCCGCTCGGCGGATAGTAGTTGATCGAGCGGGCGACGCCGCCGATATTGGGATACCAATACGATCCGTGTTCGCTGCCGATCACCTGTTGGATGATGATAGCCATCTTTTCATCGCCGAGGAGGTAGTCTGTCGCTTTCAGATATTCTTTCGCCCGACGGAAGTAGGTGGACGCCCATACCGATCTGATCGCGTCGGAAAGCTCTTTCAGGCGGACCTCCTCGCTTCCCCAGTTGGGGATCATCACGGTTTCGTACACTCCGGCAAAGGGCTGGTAGTGGGAATCCTCCAACAAGGAAGAGGAGCGGATGCAGATCGGCTGCTTGATGACGGAGAGGATATGCCTGAGGTTCACGATCAGTTCCTCGGCGAGGGGTTTCGAGAGAAAGACCGAAAGCAGCGTTTCATCCGGCAGGTCGGCGGTGGTGATGTCCTTCAATTCATTCGCTTCGATGAATGTTTCAAACTGATCGGTGGCGATGACGACGGTCCGGGGGATCGAAAGGTAGATATCCGGGTACTTCGCCGGAATCCCCGCTTGGCGCAGGACCATGTCGATGAACGCCAGGCCGCGGCCTTTTCCGCCGAGCGAGCCGGTTCCGATTCGGCTGAAGAAGAGGGTCTCATCGTAGTTCGCCGGGGAGAATTGCGCGATGACTCCTTTGGTCCGCTCGGCGCGGTAGGTTCGGATCGTTTCGATCATCTCGTCCCGGATCCGGGTCACGTCGCCGCCTTCGGGAATCTTCAGCGCCTTGATCTTGGCGGCGATCGTATAAAGGCTTTGCGCTTTCAGCCAGCGGGAGAAGTGTTCGTTCCGGAAGTGGTATTCGAAGGAGGTCAGATCGATCTCGGGAAGGATGTGCTGCAAGGCCCGCATCGTCTCTACCCGGGCGATCTCCGCCCCGGTTGCGGGGTTTCGGAAGATGAAAGGGCCGAAGCCGTAGTGGGTCCGCATATAGGAAGCCAGCTGAGAGAAGAGGGAGCTGCTCCGCTTGTAGATGAAATGAGCGCCGATTCGTTCCGCCGCCTCCTTCATCGAGAGGTCGTTGGACTGGAGGAGAATCGGAAGTTCGCTGTTTCGGCTGTGGAGCTCCTCGGCAAGGGCGAACCCCGCATATCTGTTATGGACGCCATCCATCTCGTAGGAGACGTCCGTGATGACCCCGATGACGTGTTTTTGATATGTTTCGTACAGCGCGAGGGCTTCCTCATAGGTTTTGGCCAAAACGATTTTGGGGCGGCCGCGCGTTCTCAGCGTTCTTCCCCAGGTGTTCAGCGCTTCAAGGATTATCGCCTGAGTCTGCTGAATCAGGCATGTGTAGATCATCGGCAGGTAGGAGGAGTAGAAGCGGACCGAGTCCTCAACAAGGATGATCAGACCGACATCCGCCTCGGCAATATCATGGTCCAGGTTCATCCGGTCTTCCACCAGCTTGATCATCGCCAGAAAGATCGTGGGATCGCCCTGCCAGTAGAAGAAGTAATCAATCGCGATTGAGTCGCTGCCTTTGATGAGCTTGTTTCGCCGATGGCTGGAGGAGGGGGAGAGGGCGATGATCGGCATCTCCGGTTCCGCCTGTTTGATGGAAGAAGCGAGGTCCTCCACCGACTCCGGTCCGAGATCGAGCATCGTGATGACCAGCTCGAATTGCCGGGACTTCAACAGTTCGAGTGCCTCTTCTCCGCCGGAAGCGTGGGTGATCTTCGGCGGATTGGAGAGCCGGAGCTGGGTGTACTCGATGTAGAGCTCCTCTTCGACCCGGCCATCCTCTTCCAGGAGGAAACGATCATAGTCGTTGCAGATGAGCAGCACATTGTAGATATGGTTGAGCATCAGGTTGCTGAACGGCAGCCAAGTCGGGTCGAGGGTGTACATGGAAAAAGTGTAGCATGAGCGCATAATTTTGCATAGTTTCATTAATTTACTGCATGTTTTACATATCCATGAAATTGAGCATTGATAATATTGGAATTCCTAAAAACGGACAGGCAAAATTTCAACTTAGGCGAATTGGCCTTCTTTACAAATCAAAAAGTTTTGTCTATTGTGCTAGCCAATAGGAGCGAGATGTATGTATAACCTTTCAGATTTTATGAATGAGCTCGAACGCAGGAACCCCGCCCAGCCGGAGTTCATCCAAGCGACCCATGAAGTGCTTGAGTCGATCATCGATGTGGTGAATGAAAATCCCGTTTATGAAAAGCATCGGATCCTCGAGCGCCTGACCGAGGCGGACCGCATCTTCACGTTCCGAGTCGAATGGGAGGACGATGAGGGGAATCTGCAGGTAAACCGTGGATACCGGGTCCAATTCAACAACGCCCTCGGGCCCTATAAGGGCGGATTGCGCTTCCATGCGAGCGTCACCCTCGGAACCCTAAAATTCCTCGCCTTTGAACAGACCCTCAAGAACAGTCTGACGACGTTGCCGATGGGTGGAGGAAAGGGCGGAAGCGACTTCAGCCCCAAAGGAAAAAGCGACGGGGAGATCATGCGGTTCTGCCGCTCCTACATGAGCGAACTTCAAAAATACATCGGTCCCGATACCGACGTTCCCGCCGGAGATATCGGCGTGGGAGCACGGGAGATCGGGTACCTCTATGGACAGTACAAGCGCCTTCGCGATGAGAACACCGGAGTCCTCACCGGCAAGGGACTCAACTACGGTGGATCGATCCTCCGGCCCGAAGCCACCGGGTTCGGAGCGATGTACTTCGCCAATTCGATGCTGGCTCTCAAGGGAGACAGCCTGGAAGGAAAGACCGTCGCCCTCAGCGGATTCGGAAACGTCGCTTGGGGAGCCGCCCAGAAAGCGACCCATCTCGGAGCGAAAGTGGTCACGATCAGTGGACCGGATGGGTATGTCTACGATGAAGAAGGAGTGGGAACTCCTGAGAAATGGGCGTATATGTCACGCCTCCGTCTTTCCAACAATGATGTGGTCGAGCCGTATGCGAAAGAGTTCGGCGCCACGTTCGTCCCTCGCAAAAAGCCATGGGAGGTCAAAGTCGATTTCGCGTTCCCCTGCGCGATTCAAAATGAGCTCAGTCTGGCCGATGCGAAAGCTCTTGTGGCAAACGGGGTGAAAGGAGTCGTCGAGATTTCAAACATGGGCTGCCAGGCGGATGCGATGTACTGCTTCCTCAAAAACAGGATCCTCTTCGCTCCCGGAAAGGCGGCCAACGCCGGCGGGGTCGCCGTCAGCGGATTGGAGATGACGCAGAACGCGATGCATATCGCATGGACCGCCCAAGAGGTCGATGAGAAGCTCAAGGAAATCATGTTGAAGATTCATAATGCCTGTGTCAAAGAAGGGACTCAGGAGGATGGATATATCAACTATGTGAAGGGCGCGAACATCACCGGCTTCAGAAAAGTGGCCGACACGATGGTCCAGCTCGGCTATTAACTTGTTACAACATTGTACATTTTCCGGCGACCTTTTGGAGGTCGCCTTTTTACATGACACTAGAAGCTAGACAGAAGCGGGAGTTTATTCATCGCTTGAATCGATTTTTTGCAGGAAATATCCGGTATTCCTGCCCTCTGCACACAGTGTGGGGCTTCCCTCCCGGCGAGGAATCACCCTATTTTGTAAGGAATTACGCACTCGGTTGTATGGGCTTGGTATCCAACTGCTACAAAACTTATATAACACTACATATAGCGTTGTAAGAAGTTGGCAACACTATTTATGCCGTATTATGCTTGCAAATTGAAAGATGGGCATGCTATGCTAGCCATGGGCAAGCACTGCCCTTTCTTGTTGTTTTGAACGTATGAATTAAGATATATGAGGATAAGCATGAATGCCGGCAAAAATGAATTAACCGCTTTGGGCCGAAAGATTTTTTTGGATCGATACGCCCTTAAAGATGTCAAGAAAGAAACGCTCGCCGTCGGCGACATCGTCGTCGCGGTGAGCAACCCCCAGACCGGGCAGCGAGAGATCGGGACCGTCACCGCCATCAAAGACGGTGATGAGATCGTCGTTACCTTGGATGACGGGATGGTCTTGAAAGTGAAGCGGGAGGATATCGATAAACCAATCGAAACCGAGCCGGGCCAGATGCTGAGCCGAGTCGCCAAAGGAATCGCCGCCCAGGAGAAGAAAGAGATTCGAAGCAAGTGGGAGAAGGAATTCAACTGGATCTTGGAAGACTGGCGGTTCGTTCCGGGGGGAAGGATTCTCACCGGGGCGGGAACCGATCAGAATCTGACATACTTCAACTGTTATGTGATTCCCTCCCCCAAGGACAGTCGGAACGGAATTATGACAAGCCTGGGCCAGATGACGGAAATCATGAGCCGCGGCGGCGGAGTGGGGATGAACCTCTCTTCCCTGCGCCCCCGGCACGCCTATGTGAAAGGAGTGAACGGTCGCTCCAGCGGATCGGTCAGTTGGGGCGGGCTTTTCAGCTTCGTCACCGGACTGATCGAGCAGGGAGGCTCCCGGCGCGGGGCGTTGATGCTGATTCTCAACGTCTGGCACCCGGATATCATGGATTTCATCAACTCAAAGCGGGAGATGGGGAAGATCACCAACGCCAACATCAGCGTCGGCATCACCGATGAGTTCATGGCGGCGGTTCGTGCCGACAAAGAGTGGAATACCGTCTTTCCGGACACCTCCGATCCGAAATACAACACCGATTGGGATGGTGACTTGAATGCCTGGATCAAGAAAGGCGGTTCCACGGTCATCTATCAGACGCTCAAGGCCAAAGAGATCTGGGACGCGATCGTCGAGAGCGCCTGGGCAAGCGCCGAACCGGGGGTGTTCTTCATGGACCGGTACAACCGGATGAGCAACTCCTGGTACTACTGCTCGATCCAGTCCACCAACCCCTGCGGCGAGCAGGGCCTCCCGCCGTGGGGCGTGTGCAACCTCGGTTCGATCAATCTCAGTCAATTCGTCAAAAATAAGGCGGTGTTGTGGGACGATCTTGGACGAACGGTCCGTTCAAGCGTCCGCTTTCTGGACAACGTCATCGATGATACGCCGTATTTCTTCGAAGAGAACAGGAAGCAGCAGCAAGGCGAACGAAGGATCGGACTGGGGACGATGGGCCTTGCGGATATGCTGATCAAGATGGAGCTTGCGTATGGAAGCGAGCCCTCTTTGAAATTCATCGACGAGCTCTACAGGTTCATCTGCGTCGAGGCGTACAGCGAGAGCTGCAATCTCGCCAAAGAGAAAGGCAGTTTCCCCTTCTTCGATGCGGAAAAACTGCTGCAGAGCGGTTTCATGAAACAAATGCCCGAAGAGATTCGGGAAAAAGTTCGAACCCACGGCCTCAGAAACGTCACCCTCCTCACCCAGGCGCCGACGGGAACGACCGGAACGATGGTCGGCACTTCGACGGGAATAGAGCCGTACTATTTCTGGGAGTGGGAGCGGACCGGACGGATGGGAACCAATATCGAGCGGGTCAAAGTGTACGATGACTGGATTCAGGCGAACCCCGGCAAAGAAAAACCCGATTACTTCGTCAGCGCGATGGATCTCGCTCCGGAAGGGCACGTCTACGTTCAGGCGGCGATTCAGCGCTGGGTCGACTCTTCAATCTCCAAGACGGGGAACACTCCCAAAGAGTACACCGTCGAGCAGACCGGCAAGCTCTATGAGCTTCTGTACGACACGGGATGCAAGGGAGGAACCACCTACCGCGACGGCTCCAGGGACACGCAGGTCCTGACGATCAAGAAAGACGAAGAGGAGAAGAAGGAGACGGTGATAAGCTTCACCGATCCGAAACCGCGGGTCCGGGCGACGGCGCTTCGGGGAACCACCTACCGCAAGGCGACGCCGATCGGAACGGCGTATATCACCATCAACTGCGATGGTCCCGAGCCAAGCGATATCTTCGAGGTGTTCATCAACGTCGCAAAAGTCGGCTCCGATGTGGCCGCCGATGCCGAAGGGCTCGGGCGCCTGATCAGCCTCATTCTCCGAATGCCGTCTCCGTTGACGCCGGAGCAGCGGGCCCAGTCGATCATCGCTCAATTGCAGGGGATCGGAAGCGGTCGTTCGATGGGTTTCGGAAAAAACCGGGTGATGAGTCTTCCCGATGCGGTAGGTCAGGTTCTTCAGGAGCACCTTGGCACCATCCCGATCGACCATCCATCGATGGGCTTGCCCGATGAGGACGATGAAGTGGAGGGTGAAGGCCAGCTCTTTCTGAGCTTGCCGGCTTCCAACCCCGGCTCGATCCAGGCGGATATCTGCCCGGTATGCGGCAACGGGACGTTCATGAACATCGAAGGATGCCGGAAGTGCTTCTCCTGCGGCCACAGCGAGTGCTGAGAAGATGCCAAGAAGGGATGGGATTGGGGGTCCGCTCAGGCGGGCCCCCGATTCGTCATGTCGAAGCTTTACGACGATCGCTTACGATCAATTTTCATCTAAAGCAGAAACATCAATGCCGAAAAGCTGAACCAGGGCGCGGAACGTGTCCTGACCATCGTAGCAGGCATCAACCAGGAAACCCGGCTCATTGGTGTATTCTTTGAGACCGCGGTAATAATAATGTTTTTTCCGGTCTTCGATGATGAAAGGCGATGATGTCTTTTAGAGTCAGTGTTTGTTTTTTTAGATAAGCGGACAGGAGTGTCTGGATATCAGTAGCTACATCTTTTAGGGCGGCGTTTCAACGAAGCCGTCATATTGTTGCGATATGACGGGAAACGAAGGATGATCCGGCGCAGGATGGATGGCATCCCAAAATTCCTACCATTTTTATAGTGATTTTGCTGTTTGTTGTTGATGTAAAGAGTTAGCATCTAGCAACTTTATTTCTTTACCCCGAATGGAAATTTTTCGTGTTCACTTGCAAACAAGCCCTTATTGGTCTATGATTGGCTACTGGGAAAATCTCCGATCTTCCCGCCATTTTCGTGCTTAGGGCAGCCTCTTTCGGGTTGCAGCAAATACTGCTTTATGGAGAGTCACATGAGTAACAAAAGAAAGGTTACCATCGACGGAAACACCGCTGCGGCGCATGTAGCATACGCGTTCAGCGAGGTTGCCGCCATCTATCCGATTACCCCCTCTTCCACGATGGGTGAATTTGCCGACGAATGGGCAAGCGTCGGGCGCAAAAATATGTGGGGAAAAAAGGTCGAAGTTGTCGAGATGCAGTCGGAAGCCGGTGCCGCCGGCGCCGTTCACGGCTCGCTCGCAGCGGGCGCCTTGACGACCACGTTTACCGCCAGTCAGGGATTGCTGCTGATGATCCCGAACATGCATAAGATCGCCGGGGAGATGATTCCGACCGTTTTCCACGTTTCGGCTCGATCTCTTGCCGCTCAGTCTCTTTCGATCTTCGGCGATCATTCCGACGTGATGAGCTGCCGAAATACCGGCTTCGCGATGACGTGCGCGAACAACGTCCAAGAGGTCTTGGACCTTGGGTTGGTCGCTCACCTCTCGACGCTCGAAGCTCAGGTTCCCTTCCTTGCATTCTTTGACGGCTTCCGCACCTCCCACGAAGTGCAGAAAGTCGATGAGGTCACCTATGAGCAGATGTACAGTCTCGTCGACGAGAAGCACATCCGCCGCTTCCGCGACCGCGCGATGCGTCCGGAGAAGCCGAGGCTTCGCGTTGCGGCTCAGAACGAAGACGTATACTTCCAAGGCCGCGAAACGGTGAACAAATACTACGAAGCTCTGCCTGAGATCGTTCAGAAATACATGGACAAGGTCGCCAAGCTTACCGGCCGGACCTACCGCCTCTTCGACTACGTCGGCGCTCCCGATGCGACGGATGTGGTCGTCATCATGGGCAGCGGCGCCGACACGGTGGAGTGGGCAAGCGATTACATCAACGAGCGCGGCGGCAAGACCGGAGTGCTGAAGGTTCGCCTCTATCGCCCGTTCAGCGCCAAGCACTTCGTTCAGGCTCTTCCCGCTTCCGTGAAGCGTGTCGCCGTTCTTGACCGGACCAAGGAACCGGGCAGTCTCGGCGAGCCTCTCTACCTGGACGTCGTCACCGCCCTCAACCAGATGGGTCGAACCGGGATTAAGGTCATCGGCGGTCGCTACGGTCTTTCCAGCAAGGATTTCTCGCCGACCCACGCGAAGGCGGTCTTCGATCACCTCGCCGGACCGGCGTTCGGCAACTTCACCGTCGGCATCAACGATGACGTCACCAACCGCTCCATCGAGATCAAGGAGCGGATCAACGTCATTCCGAAGGATGTCGTGTCCTGCATGTTCTGGGGTCTCGGATCGGACGGTACCGTCGGAGCGAACAAGAACTCCGTCAAGATCATCGGTGACAACACCGATCTGAACGCTCAGGCGTACTTCGCCTACGACTCCAAGAAGAGCGGAGGCATCACGATCAGCCACCTCCGCTTCGGCAAGAGCTCGCTCGAGATGCCGTGGCTGGTCGACCATGCCGATTTCGTCGCCTGTCACAACCCGGCGTATATCGGCCGCTACGACATGCTCGCTCCGCTGCGCAAGGGTGGGGTATTCCTCCTGAACAGCCAGATTCCTTCCGATGAGGTCTTCGATCACCTGACTCGCGAGATGCAGGAGCAGATCATCGAAAAGGAACTTCGGTTCTTCAACATCAACGCTCTTGAGATCGCTGAGGGCGTCGGTCTCGGATCCCGAATCAATACGGTCATGCAGGCCGCCTTCTTCAAGATCAGTGAAGTCCTTCCCGAAGATGAAGCGATCGCATTGATCAAGGAGTACGTGAAGAAGACGTTCCTCCGCAAGGGTGAAGATGTCGTCAAGATGAACTGGGCGGCGATCGATGGCGCCTCCGATGCGCTCCATAAGGTCGTGATTCCCAAGAAGATCACCAAGAGCTACGAGCCGGCCCCCTTGATTCCCGAAGGTTCCGACAGATACTCGAAGAAGATCATCGAGCCGATCATGCACCTCAAGGGCAATGACATTCCGGTTTCCGAGATGTCCTTCGACGGAACGCTTCCCACCGGTACGGCCAAGCTTGAGAAGCGCGGCGTGGCGCCGTTCGTTCCCAAGTGGATCGCCGAGAACTGCATCCAGTGCAACCAGTGCGTACAAAGCTGTCCGCACGCCGCGATTCGAGCGAAGCAGATCGAGCCTGAGCTTCTTAAAGATGCTCCCGAGACGTTCAAGGTTCTCAAGTCGATTTCCAAAAACGATCGCGATCTTCAATTCAAGATCCAGGTGTACACCGAAGACTGTCAGGGTTGCGGTGTCTGTATCGAAACCTGTCCTTCAAAGGTCAAGAGCCTCGAGTTCAGCCCGATCCAAGTCGAGCGCGATGCCGGTGAAATCGCCAACGCCGAGTTCTTCGAGCAGCTGCCGTATGATGTGCTCGACGGAAGCCCCATCAACTCGATCAAGGGTCTTCAGTTCAAGCAGCCGCTCTTCGAGTTCAGCGGCGCATGCGCCGGCTGCGGCGAGACCCCGTACGTGAAGATGGTCTCCCAGATCTGCGGCGATCGGATGATCGTCGCCAATGCGACCGGTTGTTCCTCGATCTACAGCGGAACGTTCCCGACCACCCCGTACACCGTTCGCCAAAGCGACGGTCAGGGTCCTGCCTGGGGCAACAGTCTCTTCGAGGACAACGCCGAGTATGGTCTTGGAATGCGCCTCGCCGTCGATGCGAACCGCGAACAGCTGAAAATCTACATCGACAAGCTCTTTGCGGTCGGAACGTCCGCCGAGCTGAAGAGCGCGATTGAAAAATCTCTCGAGCTGTGGAAGGAATCCAGTGAAGAAGCGAACGACGCTCAGAAAGCGGTCAAGGCCGCTCTCCCCGGCGCGATCGCCGCAGCGAAGAGCGACAAGGAGCGCGAACTCCTTACCAAGATCGATGAGCTGAAGGACTACTTCGCCGATAAGGTCATCTTCATCATCGGTGGTGACGGATGGGCATATGATATCGGCTTCGGCGGCGTCGACCACGTTCTGGCCAGCGGCCGCAACGTGAACATCCTCGTGCTTGATACGGAAGTCTATTCCAACACCGGAGGCCAGGCTTCCAAGTCCACCCCGATCGCTGCCGTCGCGAAGTTCGCGAACGCCGGCAAGGAGATCGGCAAGAAGAACATGGGCTTCATGGCGATGACCTACGGTCATGCGTATGTCGCTTCCATCTCCCTCGGCGCCAACCGCCTGCACGCCCAGCGGACGCTGCAGGAGGCGGTAGCGTTCGACGGTCCTTCGATCGTCTTCGCATACGCCACCTGCATCAACCACGGGGTGAACATGCGCTACAGCCAGGAGATCATGAAGGATGCCGTCAACTCCGGTTACTGGCCGCTGTATCGCTATAATCCTTCCCTCGAAGAAGGCAAGCGCTTCAGCTGGGATGTCCGCTCCACGCCGGGCTCCTTCCAGGACTTCATCCGAGCCGAGGTTCGCTACAGTTCCCTCTTCAAGACCAACCCGAAGAACGCCGAGGCGCTCTTCGCCCGGGCCGAAGAGGATGCGAAGCGGCGCATGGACTTCTACCAGAAGATTGGACCACTGATGTAATCAATATCAGACTTTCCTCAAGGGCTGCTCCGGCAGCCCTTGATTTATTATCTCCTACATAACAAAGTCCATGATATTCGTTATGTGTTAATAGCGTTTGTCATGAAATATGTTAAGTACTAATAGCGTTTATCATGATATTTGTTAATTAGAGCTGGTAATTTTTTTAAAATAGGGTATTCTAAGGGTGAGAAATGATTGGGAGGAAACGGTTAAATGGATGCTGCAGAGCGTTACGTCAAAAGAATATTGGATATCTCAGCTCCCCTTCGAAGAAAATCACAATTTCTGTTTGGTCCTCGAATGACCGGTAAAAGCACGCTCATTGAAAAAGAGCTCACAGAGAAGCCGGCTTTGTATTGGAATCTTTTGAGGACGGGATTACAGATGCGGGTAAAACAAAATCCGGAGCTGCTTACCCAAGAGGTTGAAGCTCGTCAATTGTCACATTGCCTGATTGTCATCGATGAGATTCAATTGGTTCCCGAGCTGTTGGATGAGATTCATTTTCTCATTGAGGAGCGTTCAATTCGCTTTCTCTTATCCGGTTCCAGTTCCAGAAAACTGTTAAGAGAAAAAGGACCTAATCTGCTTGGGGGACGGGCAGGCAAACTGTCTATGCATCCCTTCGTGTTTCCGGAAATCAAGGAGATGGGCTTGACTCTCGAGCAGGTGTTTACGACGGGTTTGATGCCTCATGTCCTCCTGTCCGACGATCCCGACCAAGACCTTGATGATTACATTTCAACCTATCTGAGAGATGAAATTGGTCGCGAGGGCGAAGTTCGCAAATTGGAAAAGTTTGCCCGTTTTTTGGATGTCGCCGCTATTACAAATGCGGAGCCGGTCAATTACACAAACATAGCCAGTGATGTCGGAATAAGCCGACAATCCGTTACCAATTGGTATCAGATCCTCATAGACACCCTCATCGGACATTACCTCCCGGCATTTACCAATGGCGTTAAACGGAAAACGTTCGGCTTGCCAAAGTTCTATCTCTTCGACCTTGGAATAACACGGGCGATACTGCAGATTCCTCCTCCAACAGAGGGACAAAGCGAGTATGGGCGCTTTCTTGAGCATTATATCTTCATGGAATTGAAGGCGTATCTCGATTATGGTCAACGAAAAGAGGTTCTTTCCTACTGGCGAACAACCAGCGGTTTCGAGGTCGACTTTATCCTTGGCGATCGGATAGCGATCGAAGTGAAAGCAACCAAACAGTCGAATGCCCGTGACTATAAAGGCTTGCTTGCATTCATGGAAGAAGGAATCGCCGAACGGCATATTCTCGTATGCCGAGAAGAGCACCCGAGAAAACTGAAGAACGGTGTTGAAATCCATCCTTGGGCATTTTTTCTCGAGCAGCTATGGAGCGGAAGCATTCTTTGAGAGAGACTGATCAACTTCGTGATTACAAGAACCTGTTGGCTTTCTAAAAAATAGAGTTCATTATCGGGCTGTTCGGAATAATCTCATTCCAAGCTTGGCGTTTCGTTATGCTTTTTCCCTTCGACCCACCGTCTGAACATCACCTTGGTCGATCGATTCATCTCCCTCATGAAGGAGCTGGTGTGTTTCCGCCGATAATAGAAGTCGGCGAGGGTCCCGGTGTTTTCATAGGGGAGGCTTTGGATCCTGCGCTTCTGCTCTTCGTGCTCGGCATAGGCATGTTCCATCTCTTTGAGGTGGGGTTCCCGGTAGGAGTCTTTCATGAAGATCGAGTCGACGGGACAGCGGGGAGTCTGTTTTACCGGGGTGTCCGCTTTGGGATATCCGAAGATGACCATCGCTGCCGGGATGACGTGACCTTTGAGATTCAACAGGCCGCTGAGCTCTTCGAAGTTCTCGATGACGTCACCGATGTAGCAGGAACCGAGACCAAGCGCTTCGGCGGCGATCACCGCATTTTGAGCGGCGATGATCGTGTCCTGAAGGGCGAGGTGGAGATCGCCAAGGCCGATCGGGCGGTAGGGAAGGTCATTCGCCCTTTCAACCGCTCCGCTTTCATGATAATAGTTCACCCACTTTTGAGCATCGGCGAGAAAGACCCACACCAGCGGGGCTTTGGCGATCATCGGCTGGTTGTCACAGATGACGGCGAGCTTCTCTTTCTTCTCTCGATCATCGACCTCGACGATCGAGTAGTACGCCATATTCCCCGCGGTAGGGGCCCTGAGGGTCGCCTCCTTGAGGGCAAGCAGAACTTCAGGCGGGATCGGTTTGTCGGAAAATGCCCGCAGCGAACGACGATTGTGTATCAGACGGAGTGTTTCATTCATGACGACAAGTATATGAAATAAGAACTGTTAGCGCTACCCAGATATACAATATGCCTCAAGTGTTGTATCATGAAGCACATGAGAAGCGTTAGGGTGTACCGCTACCGGTGGGTCATGCTGATCAGTCTTATCAACCTCGTCCTCGCCGGAAGCTTGCAGTGGCTCAATTTCGCCCCTGTGGGGCGAGTCGTAAACGCCTATTACCATGACCAGATCTATTTACGGTTCTTCAACCCGGTCGACCTTCTCTCTCTTACCTATCTGATCGTCTACGTTCTCTTCTCGGTTCCTTCCGGCTGGATCATCCGCAAGCTTGGAATGAGGGTCACCTATTGGATCGCATCCGGTCTGATCATCTTCGGAGCGATGACAAAAACCTTATACCTCTCCTCCTTCAAGACCGTCCTGTTCGGCCAAATTCTCCTCGGTCTCGCCCAGACATTCACGCTTACCAGCATCACCGAGACGACGGGTCGCTGGTTTCCGATCCGCGAGCGGGGGATGGCGGTGGGAATCATCCAGGCGAGTCAGTATCTCTCTCTGGCGCTCGTCATGATCCTTTCCCCCTCTTTTCTCGTCCGCTCCCAAAAGGGGATTGAACAGCTGATGAGGTTATGGGCGATGATCTCCATCGTCCTTGCCGCCGTCAGTGCGGCTCTCGTCCGAGAGCGACCTCCATCCCCCTCATCCACGTTCGAGCGAGAAGAGGAATTGAAGTTCGGCCAGGCTCTGAGCGCCGCATTCAGCCGTCGTTCACTCAGAATCCTCATCATGGAGTTCGCCACATCGTGGGCGGTTTTGATGACGGTCTTCATCAAGATCGATGAAATCAGTGAATTCCTGGGGTTTGTCGATTCCAACGGGATCCTGGCGGTGACGATGCTCATGTTCGGAATGGTTTCGGCAGTTATTATTCCTGCATTGAGCGACCGCTTCCGAAAACGCAAGGTGTTTTATACGTTCTGCGCTCTTACTGCGGTTCCGGGCAGTTTTCTGCTTTTGAGCGGCAATATCACGATCGCACTGATCGGAGCGGCGATCCTGGGCAGCGGGCTTTTGGCCTCAATTCCGATCGGCAGTCAATATGCCACCGAACTCGGGCATGGAATCAACGAAAAAGTCATCCAATCGATTCTTCAGTTTTTCAGCCAGCTTGCCACGATCGTCATCCTCTTTGTTACGACGATCATCAAAGAGCGATATCAGATGGTCCTGCCGGCCATCCTTGCCGCGATCCTGCTGGGAACCCTGATTGCGACGTTCTTCATCAAGGAGAGTGAAGTGATCGTCACCGAAGATGAGCGCCTCAAGGCGCTCATCGATCTGGAAAACGTTCAACACTGAGTTACGGTTTCTAAGGCAGAAGCCGGTCGTTCCATCGGTCCTTCGCATACACCTTTTCCAGCGGCAGGCGCACCCGAGCACCGTGTTCGCTTTTAAGGTGGTGCTCCTTGAGATTGGAATCATCACCGGGATATCCGATGATTAACAGGGTCAGAAGCGTTTCGGAAGCGGGGATCTTCAAAGCTTCTTTTACCGCGTCGGCATTGAAGCCGGCGATTGGGTGGATGTACAACCCTTCAGAGACCGCTTGAGCCTGATAGGCCATCGTGGCCATTCCCGCTTCAAAGGGTGCGAACACCCGATTCCCGATGACGAGCGACCAGTCGTTGTTGGTCACGACGGCGGTGGCCGCCGGGGCTTTCTGGGCCCAGTAGTTACCGGGAGTGAGGGTACTCTTCACTTCTGCAAGAACGGCAGGGTCGGTGACGGTGATGAAACGCCATGGCTGGCTGTTGTTTGCCGATGGAGCGGTGACCGCCGCTTCGGCAAGGCGAGTAAGAACTTCTTCATCAATAGGTTTCGAATCGATGGCGCGATAGGCACGCCGCTCTAAAAATGGTGACAGTATAGGCATAATTCCTCCATGGTTGAATCAATATACTCAAGACCGAACGAATCGTCTGCATACAAAGACAGGGTCCGGAATTCCAGACCCTGCTATATGCATCTTGAATCGCTTAATCGAGTGGCGAGAAGTCGGACTTCGGTGCGCCACAGAGGGGGCATACCCAGTCCTCCGGAATATCGGCAAAAGCAGTTCCTGCTGCTACACCATTATCAGGATCGCCAACGGCCGGGTCATAAATATACCCACAAAGATTACATTCATATTGCTGCATCTCATTTCCTCCTGAAACCTAGCATACCGATAAAGTCAATTTCCCGCAAGAAGATTCGTCCGATAGCCGGTATTGGCGACAAAGAGCGGATAATGAAGTACACTGTGTTCATGAAGAAAACCTTGGTACAGTGGGGTGCCGGCAATATCGGCCGGGGATTGATCGGGCGCATATTTGCGACTCATCAATGGAACGTCCACTTCATCGATGTCGATCGACAGCTGCTTCAAGCGCTGCGACGGGAGGGTTCGTATACCGTGACCTGTGTAGATGAGCATACTCGGGAATCAATCGTCGTTACGCCCGCTCACCTGGTCGACGGCAACGATTCGAAAGCGGTCGTCGGCTCGATCGTTCGCTGCGACCTGTTGAGCCTCAGCGTCGGAAAGCATGTTCTCCCCCATATCGTGCCTCTTCTTGCCGAAGGTCTTGTCGCTCGATGGGAGATCGATCCCGAACGGACCTTGGATATCATCCTTGCGGAGAACGTCCTCAACGGAGCGCAGATGATGGAAGATCTCATACGGGGGCATCTCCCGAAGGAGTATCCGCTTGATACGCTTGCGGGCTTCATCCAGGCAAGCATCGGGACGATGGTGCCGCTGCGAGATCGCTCCAAATCCCTCGAGATCGACGTTGAGCCGTATAAGCAGCTCTTTCTCGACAAGGATCGCTTCAAGGGGAAGATTCCGGATTTTCCCGAAATCAGCGCGGTCTCCCCGATCGAAGCGTATATGGACCGCAAGCTCTTCATGCACAACCTCGGTCACGCCGCTGCCGCCTACATCGGCCACCTTCGCCATCCCGAGGCGATCCATCTCTGTGATGTCCTCAAAGACAGGGAGGTTTTCGAGGCCGTTCAAAACGCGATGGAAGAGGGTTCCGATCTCCTTCTTTCGCTTTACCCCGAAACATTCACCAAAGAGGATCTGCTTGAACACCGGGAGGACTTGCTGAAGCGGTTTCAAAACCCCGTCCTCAAGGACACGGTCTATCGAGTTGGAAGGGACCTGAAAAGAAAGCTGTCCTTCGACGACCGACTTTTGGGTGCAATGCTCAAAGCGGAGCGGCAAGGCACCTCCTATCGAGCGATCGCCGAGGCGTACGCTTCAGCGCTTCGCTTCGATGCGCGTGATGAGAAGGGAACGCTTTATGGGGATGATGAGGAATTCTTCCGGCAGACCAGAGACCTGTCGGTTCGCGAACGGATTCTCTTTGCTTCCGGTCTCACGAAAGAGGAGTTTCCATCCGGACTTCTTCAGACGATCGAGTCCTTCTATTGATAGATCGCAAGCACATCCTCAAGGCGTTTCATGAAGCGCCGCCGATAGTGCTCAGGGCCCAAAATCTCTACGGAATCACCGCATTGGATGATTCGCAAGGTGAGTTCGATCGAGTTCTCGACATCCATGTTGCAGATCCACGAACCGTCCTTCAGTTTCTCCAACTGGGGTTTGCCATGAATCAGTTTTCGAAACGCGTTCATCGCCGATCGTTCCTTCAGCTTGAGGCTGAGAGGGATCATGTCGATTGCATCGAAGATCTCCGGGGCATCGGGGAATTTGAAGGGTTTGAGGTTGTCGGGAATCGTGTAGGTCTCATCCAGGATCGTGGCGCTGGTGATCGTGGAGATATCGACGGTCACGATCTCTGTGGTATGCCTCAGCCGTCCGGTCACAGTTATGGGGTGCCGGGTTCCGTCGGTCTCTCTGAAGCCGATGAAATAGGGGGCAAGCTCGGTTTCGATCGAATCGAATCCTTTGAGCGACTGGACGATCCGAACGATCCTGCCGCTGACCCAGGAATCGATAAGGACCTCCAGGATGGCGTTGAACGCGCTGCTCTCTTTCTGGGCGATCAATTGCTTGTCGATCTGTTCGGCGAGCGAAACGATGTTTTCGCTGATCTTCGGAGCGTAGGAGCGCATGTTCATCGCGATTTTTCTGAGGCCTGATGCAAGATGGGGGTTCTGGTACTCACTGGTGTTGAGGAGCATCTCCGCCGAAAGGTTGATCGCAAGGCTCTCATAGACCGAGAGGGCATGCACCTCTTCCCCTTCCTTCGCCCGGATCTTCAACAGGTTGTTTTCTTCATAGAGGTCGATGTACTCTCCGAGCTTGTCGATGTAGCGACTGATCGTCGATCGGTGGACTCCGAGTCTGCGGGCGATTTCGGCCCGACGGAGTCCCTCGGGATGAGAATGGAGCAACAATTCTATCTGTGCAACACGTTCACCCTTCATGACACCCCCTTTTGCATCAAAATGCAACAAAACATAGGATAGTGTATCATAGGTTTGAGAAGCGGTAAACAGAATGCAACAAAATGTCGATGTCAAAAGAAGATGCTTGTGTTACGATGGAAGTGTAGTATCGTGAAAGGGAGGAGAATGAGAAACTGATGAAACGCAGCGAAATCAACCATTATATCGCCGAAGCGCTCAAGATCTTTGAAGAGCATCAGATCCATTTGCCGATTTGGGCTCATTGGAGCATCGATGATTGGAAAGAGAACAAAGCGAAGGCGAACGAGGTCTTTACCGCCCGGCTCGGGTGGGACATCACCGATTTCGGATGCGGGGCGTATGAACAAAGAGGCCTGTTCCTGTTCACGCTGCGCAACGGCGCTCCCCCGGTCTATGAGAAGCCGTATGCGGAAAAGTATATGATCGTCAAGGAAAACCAGGAAACGCCCCTTCACTATCACTGGAAAAAGCAGGAAGACATCATCAATCGAGGAGGCGGGGTGCTGGTGCTGGAACTCTTTGACTGCGACGACCGGGATCGACCCGTCGCCCGGGATTTGAAGATCCGGATCGACGGAATCGAAACGATCGTTCCCGAAGGGGAGCGGGTGTATCTAAAGAACGGTCAATCGATCGCGATGCCGAGGGGCCTGTACCATCGCTTCTATGCGTTGGAGGGGAAAGGATACGTCTTGGCCGGAGAGGTGAGCAGCATCAACGATGATGACGGAGACAACAGGTTCCATGAGGACCTTGGTCGATTCCCGATGATTGAAGAGGATGAGTTGCCGCTCCGCCTCCTAGTCGGTGATTATAAGACGTTATAAGGAGCGATCGGGTGAAGATTTCAGCAATCGGGTGTTGTTTGATTGATTATCTCTTTCATGAGGAGAGTTACTCGAAATCGGTGTTCAACGAGTATCGGAGCGTTGCTCCCGGCGACGGAGGGCTGCTCGTCGGCGGCTTGGTGTTCGGCGAGCAGCTCGCCGAGTTCACCGGATCGCCGTTCGATGCGCTGCTCCGGCGTCTGATTCCCCACCCGGAAAAAGGAATTGAAAATATCGGTGGACCGGCGATCATCTCTCTCATCCACGTCGCCCAGCTTCTGCATGACTCGCCCCACTCGTTCCACTTCCATGGCGTCGCCGGTGATGACACCGAATATCGGTTGGTCCGGGACCATATCGCCAAGACGGTAATCAATCCTCACTTTCTTGTCTTTGAGGGGGAACACACCCCGACGACCTATGTGCTGAATGACAGTCATGCCCACGGGGGAAAAGGGGAGCGCACCTTCGTGAATCTGCTCGGTTCGGCCGCTCACATCATCGAGGCGGATGTAAGCGATGATGCGTATCGAAGCGATATCGTCCTCTTTGGGGGAACCGCTCTGTGGCCGGCATTCCATACCCGGATCGATCAGGCTCTCCGCCGGGCCAAAGCGGAGGGGGCGCTGACGATCGTCGGCACGGTGTTTGATTTCATGAATGAGCATCGCTCATCGAGCGAGAGATGGCCGTTCGGACAAGAGAGCGGGTATCCGCTCGTCGACCTGCTGGTGTGCGACGCCTTGGAAGCGGAGCGGATGAGCGGCCAAAGGGACCTGGAAAAAGCCGCGGCCTTTTTCGACGAGGCGGGGGTTGGTGCCGGGATCATCACCCACGGATCGAAAGAGATCGTCGCCTGGTCCAAAGAGGAGAGTATCTTCGGGCACACCCCTTTGACGCGCTTTCCGGTCTGTACATATATCGATGAACTCTTGGAAAAAGATCCTTCGCTTCGCAAAGACACCACCGGTTGCGGCGATAATTTCCTCGGGGGAGTAATCGCCTCAATCATCGCTCAAGGGGCGAAACGGTGCAGCATGGTCGATACGATCAAACTCGGCGGCGCTTCGGGAGGATTCGCTCTGACCTATCACGGGGGGATGTTCCATGAAGCCTATCCGGGTGAAAAACGGAACTTGCTCGATCCTGTGCTCGCCGCCTACGGCGAGCAGCTCGGTGTGATATAATGATTCCATGGATGACCGCTTGATCAATGTGGAGATGCAGCTCACGTTCGCCCAGGAGACGATCGCGACCCTCGATGCAGTCGTGACGGAGCAGGGGATGGAATTACAGCGCCTGAAAACCGTCGTCGAGAAACTGGAGCGCCGGATCGTCGATCTTGTGGAAGCAAGTGAAGACGGCTCACAAAAGCCGCCGCACTATTGATTCAATCGGGCGAGTTCACTCTTTGCCGTGGTGTAGGAGCGAAGACCTCCGGTGAGGTTATACACCTCGGTGAAGCCGTTTCCCCGCAAAATCCGTTCAGCCAGGTATCCTCGCACCCCCATCGCGCACGTGATGACGATCGGCCTATTCCTCGGGACTTCGGCAATCCGTTTTCTCAAGGCCGTGTGTGGAATGTTGATCGCACCGAGGAGCATCCCTCCCGCCATCGTCTCCGTCTCGCTTCGGGGATCGAGGATGACCGCCCCTTGCTCGATGAAACGATCGACCTCTTTCCAGCTGATCGGGTTGGAAATCCCTTCAAGGGCGTTCATCCCGATGAACCCGACCATGTTTATCGGATCCTTGGCGCTGGAGAAGGGGGGAGCGTAGGCGTGTTCAAATTCGGCAAGATCGTACACCGTTCCCTCCATTCCGATGAACGCGCTGATCACGTCGATCCGTTTGTCGACACCCTCGTAGCCGACCGCCTGGGCGCCCCAGATCTTTCCGGTGGTCGGATGGAAAAGAATCTTCAAGCTCAAGGGGAGGCTGCCGGGGTAATAGTCAGCGTGACAGGATGTATGGGTGACCGCGCTCTTGTATGGGAGCTTCGAAGAAACAAGGGTCTTTTCGCTAAGGCCTGTCGAAGCGACGGTAAGATCGAAGACCTTTGCGATCGATGTGCCGATCGTCCCCTTGTAAGGTCTCTTGTTCCCGTCGATGAGGGCGTCGGCGAGCAGGCGCGCCTGTTTGTTCGCCGGACCGGCCAGCGGCACGGTGATCGAGTGGTCGGTCAGCGGACATGTGAAACAGATCGCGTCCCCCAATGCCCGAATGGAGGGGTCGCTGGTGGTGAAGTAGTCATCCACCACGATGGCTCCCGTCGAAGAAAGGACTATTCCGCTCTCCTTCAGGAAGGCCGTATCAGGCCGGACTCCGATGGAGAGGATCACCAGATCGGTTTCCAAGACCTTTCCGCTTTCCAATTCAACGAGAACCGCTCCGTCCTTCTCGCTGAAGCCTTTGACCGGATCTTTGAGATGGAGGGCGACCCCCTTGCTTCTCATGTGCTGTTGGACCTGGGCTGCGAAATCGTAGTCGATGACATTCATCACTTGGTCCAGCGCCTCGACAAGGGAGACATCAAACCCCCTGTGTTTGAGGTTCTCCGCCATTTCGAGGCCGATGAACCCGCCGCCGATGACCACCGCTCGTTTTGTTTCGCTTCGGTCGATCGAGGCTTTAATCCGATCGATATCGCCGACCGACCGCAAGGTCATGATCGAGGGGTGATCGATGCCCGGAATCGGCGGGCGGATCGGGGTTGCCCCGGGGGAGAGGATCAGATGGTCGTATGCTTGAACATAGGTGGTGTCATTCTTGACATTGCGGACGGTGATCTTCTTTTGCGCCCTGTCGACGCTCACGACTTCGCTGTTGACCCGGGCTTCGACGTTGAGCACTCTTTTGAAGAGTTCGGGGGTCATCACGAAGAGGGACGACCGGTCCTCGATTACACCTCCCGCATAGTAGGGCAGGCCGCAGTTCGCAAAGCTGATGTGCTCGCCCCGTTCAAAGATGATGATCTCTGCCTGCTCATCCCGTCGTCTGAGACGGGCAGCCACTCCGGCTCCGCCGGCGACTCCGCCGACAATCAAATATGTTGCCATGGTTCCTCCTGGGTAAAGGCCAGTTCTTCGGGGACGTCGAGTTCACAACACTTGAAGGTCTGAACAAGCTCTTCACCCGCTTCCGTCAAACTTATTATCAGACTTCTTCGATCGGTGATCGAGAGGGTCCGTTGGACCAGCGACCGCACTTCCAGGCTGTCAATCACCCGAGTCAGGCGCGAAGGCGAGAGATTCAGCTCTTTCGCCAATGCCGAAGGCTCGGTGATTCCTTTCTCCACCGCACACAGAAGGAGAGCGTCATTGAAGGAGAGACCCGTTTCATCCTTCAACTGCTCTTCAAAGGAGCGCAGGGCACTTTGAAGGCGGCGTATAGCACATAGATTGAGCATCTGAACCTCCAAGTAGTTTTATTTGTAAATAATTGCTTTAGACAACTATAATGATGTCCGCCCGCTTTGTCAACGCCCTTTATAATAACCTTATAGGTAAACAATACACATTTAAATCAACGCTCTCATCAATCTCCTATCAATAATCATATATCTACTATGGGGATAGCCATTTTCTCTTGACTATTATTTCGTAATCCTTCATGCTGACCCTAAGGTTGTTCTAGATATTGTTGCAAAGCAGTGTCGGGAAGAAGCCACTGAGTTGCTTCCTTGTTGTACTTCTAGATTTACACCGGATGGAAAACAATATGTAGGACACCAAGGCGTGTTGCTTTTTGCGTTTGCAATCACACCAATATGGTCGATGGTCATTCCCAGCTATCGGCCATTTTTTATGTAAGCGGTTACATCCGCAAAAAAGGTGTATCATTCGGCTGATTCCTAGTATAGTACGGGTATGAAAACAATCCTTTGTTATGGTGATTCCAATACCCGTGGATCAAACCCCGGCGGGGGGCGATGGGAGTATGGCAAGCGATGGCCGGGAATCCTGTCTT
>Ga0116182_1000187_pt1 | contig 69331 bp, 59 predicted proteins | sample AD_UKC077_MetaG_FD_89805 | JGI IMG/M metagenome (GOLD analysis project Ga0116182, IMG submission 89805) | Active sludge microbial communities of municipal wastewater-treating anaerobic digesters from USA - AD_UKC077_MetaG | ecosystem: Engineered > Bioreactor > Anaerobic > Digestate | place: USA...
ACTTTCGCTGTTCTCTCCAACAGCTCTTATATTCTACTATCTCTTTTCCCTTTTGTCAATGTCTTTTTGGTTAACTATTCCTTTTCTTTTTTATAACCTTGTCCACCTTTCACAGTGTTTATTATCTTCCAGTTGGATTTTAAATAAAAAAAGACAGACTTTCGTCTGTCTTAAAAATATCAGTAACTTTCAAATGCTTCAAAAATTTTCACTGATTTATCTGAAAGTATATATAACTTGTTTGTGTTTACTTCAATCTTCAGAGGAATATAGTTGGTATAATACTCTTTTTCTATCAACTGTGTTTTTTTATTGAAAACACTTATCTTATCCTCAAGCGCTATAAAAACATATTCTTTACTGGAAGACAGGTCGTTTATATTTTTAAGATATTTGAAAGGTTTGTTAATTTTTTGCCCTATATTAAGCACATTAAGATTCTTATTAAAGTCTATAGCATATAGGATTTCTCCGTCAAGGATAGCTTTATTTATACGGAAATCAAAATTGAAAAGATTCTGTTTATCCTTTAGTGAGTATAGTTTTCCAGAATTTTTTGTAAGCACATATATACCGTTGCTGCTTTCGGCTATCATAGCAATTTCTTCCTGAAAAGAGGCAATCTTTAAAACAGCAAACTCTTTCGCGTTCACATCAATCTTGTATATATCTCCTATATTCGTTCCCAGATAAAGATCAAAACCAGACAGGAAGGATGTAGTAATCTGTGAATTGTCCAGAGTTTTTTCTAAATCAAACTTTGATGAATATATGCTCCCAAGGGTATTAAGTATGTACTGATTATCAGCTGTGTTGATTATATAGTTGGGATATAACATCTTGGTTTTTAAAGCATTCTTTTCTAAAAACGTTTCTTTGTCATATCTTTTTATAGTCTCACTTTCAAACAAATACAGAAGATCAGAAATCTGAAGAACCTTTGTTTCTGTATTAACAGGTATTTCAGCTATCTGACTGATAGAATTTTTAAGCATCTCACTTTCCTCTGATACATAAAGTTTCACGGTTTTTATATCTTCATTTTTTACTTTGGATTTTAGATTGAGCGCTCCGTCTTTTTTCAGGTATTCGCCATACATCATCTGAGTATCTGTAGAAAGAATAAATCTGTTTTCCGGAGGAATCTTAACGAATGAGAAAATTTTTTCCTGAGAAATTTCATTTATTCCAAAGTTGCTTTTCACTACAATTTTGTTATCTTTTACATCTTCAAGATTGCCATAAAATCTCACATTATTATTCATTACAAAGTAGTATGGGAGCTTTGGCGGTTCTGTGCCGGTACCGGTAATAAGAGTAACATTTTTTATATCCGTTTTGAAAAACCCAAAGGCTAGTTTAAGATTAATTTCATCATTAAAAAGGTCAATGCTCTGAAAATTAAGGGTATACCCTTTAGCAAGCATAACTGAATTTGGAAGAACCTCTTCGGTTTTCTGATCTCTTATAAGAGAAACAACGTACTTTATATCAAATTCTGCATCTCCCATATCATCTACCTTCATCAGTATCTTTCCGTTATTTATGGTTGTAATATCGCCGGTCAAAAGAGTATTTTCTCCGAGAAATGCCTTAAATTTCTTGCCTGAATAGTCATTCGTAATTTCATCTTTCAGAGTGTTTTGCCTTACATTCCAAAACTTGAGCACATTTAAGTCCTTAAGATAGAATCTGCCTGATGTAGTTGTAACGGTAGCATCATTAGTTTCAAGACTATACTCTGAGACATATCCTGAAAAATTCATTTTATCTATTACAACACCGTTTATATCAAATGTCTGGTCATCAAAAGAAATCATATTTATACTGTCCAGAGGAAGACTTATTGCTGTTCCAAACCCTTTTATACTAACTTTTCCGTCTTTAACTGATACAACAGTAACTTTTATGCTATTACCGTCAGTGGTTTTTATAGTTGCGGAAAATGCAAACCCTGCAATAATAGTAATAAAGCTTAAAAATATAACCACCGCTTTTCTCAAAACATCCACCTCCAGCTTATCTTGTTTTCATAAAGGATATAATATTTTCTATAATTGCTCTGATTTCACTTTTTATATCGCCGGTCTGCAAAGAAAAACCAGCTGCTCTAACATGTCCGCCACCGCCGTATTTTAGGGCTACCTGTGAAACATCAACGTAACTTTTCGAACGAAGTGATACATGCCAATCATTTTTTTCATATTCAATAAAGGTAACTGCAACTTCAACACCTTTTATAGATCTTAGCTCAGACACAAAAGGTGGAACATTAACAGGATCGAATCCATATCTGGTGCTCATTTCTCTTGGTATGGCAACATAGGCAAGTGTATTATCGTTTACTAGTTTCATTTCATTCAACACATCCTTGAGAAGAAGCTTGCTTTCCAATGGAACATTTTCCAGAATCATATTGGTTATATACGAAAGTTCTGCTTTCTTTGACAGCAAAAATGCGCAATCATTAAAAACTTTTTCATTAACGTTTGAATATTTAAAAAAACCAGTATCTGTAGCTATCCCTAAAAGATTTGCGGTAGCAAGTTCTTTATCATATTCAACTCCAAGACTTGTTAATACTTCAAGTACCATCTGCGCACATGAAGCATATGAAGCATCTACCCAATTAACATGACCAAAAGAAAGATTTGTTACATGATGATCAATAACTACAACCCTCCTGTAACTAAAAAGCTGCTGAACCTTTCCCACTCTGTCCGGAGAAGAAGCATCAACTATTATCAAAAGATCTGCCGGATCCTTTTCAACACAGCTCATTTCTCTAATTTTATCATTTACAAACTGAAAATTCTTTAAGTAATCAGGTATTTGTGAGTCTATAACTCCTATTGCTCTTTTGCCGAGTTTTTCCAACCCCATAACCATTGACGAAACAGAACTTACATCATCTCCGTCCGGATCAATATGTCCTGCGACAATTATAGCGCTTGCCTGAGTTATCTCTTTAAGTATTTCTTCTTTCATCGCATTTATCTCCTGTTAGAATAATTTTATTGATGTTTTCACAACAGACTCAAACTTTCCCTTTATCTGATCAGCAACCGCAAGAACCTCTTTATGATTAAGCGGTTGCGGAAGTATACCGGCGGCCATATTTGTTACCGCAGAAAAAGATATTACTTTTATTGAACAGTGATTTGCGGCAATAACTTCCGGCATGGTTGACATTCCTACCAAATCAGCTCCGAGTTTCCGTGCAAGTTTTATTTCAGCAGGCGTTTCATAGCTAGGACCTAGAAACCAACAGTAAGTACCGCTCTTTATCTCTATACCAGCCGCTTTAGATTGGTTTATAACTCTTTCTATCCAGTTGCTATCGCACGGAAATGCCATGCTCGGAAATCTTGGCCCTATCTCATCTTTATTGGGACCTATCAGAGGATTTTTAAATGAAAAATTTATAAAATCCCTGTTTGCTACTATATCACCGGGTTTATACATCATATTTACTCCACCGGCAGCATTAGTCAAAATAAGCCCCTTCACTCCAAGTTCTTTCATTACATATATAGGAAATGCAATATTACGGATTTTATGACCTTCATAGGCATGAAAACGCCCTTTAAGGGTTATAACCTGAACTCCCTCAAGTTTTCCCACTACAAGTTTCCCTTCATGTCCTATAACTGTCGAAACAGGAAAATTAGGGATATCTTTATAATTTATTACTCTTTGATCCTGTATCTTATCTGCCAAATACCCTAAGCCAGAACCTAGAATCATACCTATAATAGGTTTTTCTTCAATTTGAGAGTTTATATATTCACACGCTCTTCTTACCATGGTTAACATTTTCCCACCTCTCAGATCTTTTTATTCACCAATTACCTGCATTATATAAAACTTTTCCTTACTAAGATCTATAATTTTATCTTCCACCTGCACAACTGGCTGAAGCTCGTTCCCTTTACGTACGGCAACTACAGTGGCAGTTCTGGAATCATTAAGCTTAACCATAGTTCCGGGAGGATATACTCCAAAGACTTTTATAAATGAAGAAGAAATCTCAGGATCAAAAATTTTTCCGGCATTCTGTAGAATATATGAAACCACCTTGTAGTAGTTCCACATGTCTTTATATGCTCTTTTGGAAGTAAGTGCATCATATACATCTGCTACAGAAATAAGCCTGCCGTAAAAAGATATTTCCGTACCTTTTTTACCGGCTATATAGCCATGACCGTCATATCTTTCGTGATGCTCATACACTCCTCGTAGGATATCGCCTTCAATCTTCTGCTCCTGGCAAATAAGCTTGCCAAGAACTACATGCTGTTTTACTATATTATACTCATCATCGGTCAATTTTCTTGGAGCATTCAGTATCTTTTCATCTATCCGGCTTTTTCCTATATCATGGAGAAGCCCTGCATAAGTAAGCTCATAAAGATCTTTTTTCCCAAACCCCATTTCTACAGCCATAAGCAAAGTAATGAGCCCGACATTTAGAGTGTGCGCATATGTATACTGATCAAATGAATTAAGCTTAACAAGGGGGATGTAATTTATATCACCGAATTTCTTCATTACATCTTCCACAAGCTCGTTGGTAGAATCAGAAAGCAACTCTTTGTCTATCTTTTCATTTTGTCTAAGCTTGTCCCATGTTTTCTGTATGCTTGAAAATGTCTTCTTAGATATTGACTGATCAAGGATATTATATGATGACATCTTATTTTCGTACGTTGGCACCAGAGCTAGTCCTTGATACCGCAAGGAATGTCTTACTGAATCAGAAATAATTATACCCTTCTTAAGCTTGGCACTTGGAATGTCCAAAGCTAGTATGTATTTATCAGGTTCAATTTTTAGTGTGTCCTTAAATTTTATTTTCATTTCCCTCTGCCACTTCTTTTATAAAAAATCCTGTCTCAGGACCGGTTTGAATGCTTTTTCCTTCCACATTTACAACCGGGAAAACAGCAGCTACTCCTTTTTTTATAACCTGCGCAATTCTGCCATCATTGAGAACGACTTTAGTGCCGCTAGGATATAATCCAACAACAGAAAAGAATATGCTTACATAGTAAGGATCGAAAAGTTTTCCGGCATTTTTCAAGAGGTAACTCATAGCTTCATATGGATTGTTACCTATTTCTATATATGAGTCGTATGCATCGCCAATTTGCATTATACGCACAAGAGGACTTATTCTTTCATCTCTTAGACCCATCAGTATCCCTTTACCATCGTACCTCTCATGATGCTGGAGAATTGAATTCACTATTTCCTTTGAAAGCGTTGCTTTTAAAGGCTCAAAAGCCTTATATCCGGCAATTATATGAGATTTTACAAATCTATCTTCGCTCTTATCGTAATCGAAAATAATCCGTGTATTAAGAAAGCCGTATCCAAGATCATGAATAAGACTTGCTTTTATCAATTCCAGCGAAAAAACTTTCGGCATTTTAAGATGTGAGGATATTATTGAAGCTATTATAGAAGTATTGATACTATGAAGGGTAAGCGCCTTGTCTCCTATAGAATGGAAAAGGTTGAGAATTATCTCATCCTTTTCTATAAAAGTTTTGTGAAGATCTTCTACAAGACTTTCCATTTCCTGAGGCTGTTCATTTATTTTTGTAATGTCTTTTATTTTTTCAAACTGATCATTCCACTCTTTATATTTTTTTGCTTCTACAATCGGTGGAATATCCTTAAATTCAACTTTAATATCTTTTCCAAGAATAAAGTCATCTTCGTCATAAATAATGACTTCACGTATACCACGATTTTTGAGTTTTTGAATATCAGCCTCAGTAAGTACATTGCCTTCTGATAGAAGAATTACTGCGTTGTAGGTAACATGTTCGGCAAGTATGAATCCGGCTTTTAGGTCACTTAATTTAACCTTGCGCATAAAATCCCCCTCTTAAAAAGATCTCTACTCTGGCTTCAAAACAGAAACATACTTATTTCCTTCAAATATATCTCCTGCAGCCCTTAATACTTGAGATAATGTTACTGACTCAATATTCTTTATTACGTCATCAATTGTTATAGGCTCTTTGTTATTGAGATAAAGATCCAAAATATTCATGCCGAGAGAAACATTACTCTCAATGTCTATTGTAAGTTTTCCGATGAGTCTTTTCTTTCCATAATTAAACCATTGCTCTGCATCCTTGTCACTGTAAAAACTCTTCAGAACATTTTCAAGTTCATTGTTATATTTGGTAAGCTTATCTCCTGAAGTTGCAGCAAAAACCAAAAAAACTCCACTTTTTTTATAAGCATTGTACTCTGAGGTAACTTCGTAAACAAGAGATTTTTCTTCTCTTATTCTGTTAAAAAGCAGTGAACTCATACCGCTGCCAAGAAGTGTGTTAAGAACCAGAGAGGGATAATATCCCTCATCAGAGCGCGAAGGCGCTTTGAAAGCGTTTACTATGTAATGCTGTGAAAGATCTTTCTTTGTTTTCTCAACTATGATATTTTTATTTTTAAGCTGCGGACTTTTCATATCACTTATAAAATTTTCTTTTCCCTCAAAAAGGGAAAGATAGTCTGCAATCTTATCTTCCTCGTATGAACCTGTAAGTACAACCGTAACATTGGATGGTTTATAGAATTTATTATAAAATCCTGTGATAATTGATTTATCAAAGTTTTCAACATTCTTTCTGTTACCGATTATAGGACGTGCAAACTCAGGATTATAAATATTTCTGAATAGATTTTCAAAGACATTATCCACAGGATCGTCTTCATACATCGAAATCTCTTCATATATTACATCTTTTTCTTTTTCTATGTCTGCTTCATTAAATAATGGTTTAAACACAATATCCGAAAGTATTTCCACAGCAGTCATTACTTCAGTGGAAGGTACCTTTGCATAATATATTGTAAGGTTATTTCCGGTAAAAGCATTAAGAGTACCGCCAACCTCTTCGATAGGTTTCTTTATAGATACCATATCCCTTGATGAAGTACCGCGGAATGAAACATGTTCTATAAAGTGTGCTACACCGGAAACTGTTTCATTCTCATCGGAAGAACCTGCACCCACACAGAATATTATGGAAGCGCTTCTCATTGAATTACGTGGAACACTTATGAGTCTGAGATTATTATTTAATGTTCTGATTTTATACATCTATTCTTTTGTACCTCCATTATTTTCTTTTTCACGAGGTACGGTTTTTTTAACAAAACCTTCCTTCTTAAGTTGGAATTTTCCGTTATCTTCTATCGACATTACCTCTATTTTTATAAAATCACCGACTTTATATTTCTTGGGATCTTCTCCAAGGTTAGAACCGTGAAGGAGGCCACTTTTTCCCGGAGAAAGCTCTACAAAAAGACCATATGGCTCCACTCTGAGTATCTCGCCCTCGATAATATCTCCTTTCTTAATTATCCTTACTATACTCTCAATATATCTTATAGCGGCTTTCACTTTCTCTTTGTCCTGTCCGCTTACCTTAACTATACCGCCTTCATCCTCAATCTCAGTTTCAACCTCAAATCTTCTGTTTATTTCCTTTATCACTTTCCCTCCAGGACCTATAACTTCGCCTATTTTTTCTGTTGGGATAGCCGTTATAAGCATGGCTGGAACATAGGGTGAAAGCTCTTCTCTAGCCTGAGGCATTGCATCATACATAAGGCTAAGTATTTTTTCTCTTCCTATTCTTGCTTTTTCAAGAGCTTCTCGCAGAACTTCCTCATTTACCTTGGCTACCTTAACATCCATCTGAAAAGCAGTTATTCCATCACGTGTTCCGGTAACTTTAAAATCCATATCGCCAAGATGGTCTTCCATTCCAAGAATATCTGTAAGTACAACAAATTTTTCATCTTCAAATATGAGACCCATGGCTATTCCTGCCACATGTTTCTTTATAGGTACACCTGCATCCATGAGTGCAAGAGATGCCGAACACACCGATGCCATTGATGATGAGCCGTTCGATTCAAGTATTTCGGATACTACTCTTATTGTATACGGAAATTCTTTTTCATCCGGAATAAGATTTTTGTGAGCTCTTTCTGCAAGATGGCCATGTCCTATTTCTCTTCTGCTTATACCTCTAAGAGACTTGACTTCTCCGGTTGAATAAGGCGGGAAGTTGTAATGAAGCATAAATCGCTTTTCTCCTTCGGTAAATATAGTATCAACAAACTGAACATCCATTGAAATTCCGAGTGTAACAGTCCCAAGAGATTGAGTTTCACCTCTTGTAAAGAGAGCTGATCCGTGAAGCCTTGGTATTACATGAGTTTCACAGGTTATAGGCCTTATTTCATCAGGATTTCTTCCATCAACTCTGGTATTATTTTCAATAATCATCTTTCTCATGGTGTTTTTTACTTCATCCTCAAAAAACTCGTTTAAAAGTCTTGCTTTTGAAGCATAAAAATTATCTGTCCATTTTTCAAGGTACTTCTCTTCAAAATCGTTGAAAACCTTTTCTTTATACTCTGATATAGCATTGTCACGTGCTTTTTTACCTTTAGTAAGTATGGCTTTTTTAAGCAGGTCATCATTCATAATGGATTTAAAATCACTTATAAATTCGGAAGGGTATTCTATATTTTTAATAACCCATTTTTCAACTGCTATTTCACTTCTTATTTCTTCCTGGATTGATATTATCTGTTTTATCGCATCATGGGCGAACATGATCGCTTTAACCATTTCTTCTTCAGTTACTTCAAGTGATTCCCCTTCAACCATTGTAACGGCATCTTTTGTTCCCGCAACAATCACATCCATTCTGCTGTTCTTAAGCTGCTCCTGTGTTGGAAATGCAATATAGTTACCATCTACATAGCCTATTCTAACCCCAGCAACAAAGCCTTCAAATGGGATAGGAGATATATTAAGTGCCAGAGAAGCCCCAGCTATTCCCCATGTTTCAATACTATCATCAGGAAGCATTGAAAACACTGTTGAAATAATCTGAACTTCATTATGGAAATCATTAGGAAACAATGGTCTTATTGGCCTGTCAATAAGTCGTGAAGCAAGAATAGCCTCATCACTGGGTTTCCCTTCTCTTTTCATAAATCCGCCGGGGAATCTCCCTATTGCGTAAAATCTTTCCTGAAATTCTACTGTAAGCGGCATAAAATCAACATCTGGTTTTGATTTTTCGTTTGCATTGGCTGTAACAAGCAACGAAGATTCATTAAAATTTATTAAAACCGATCCTAACGACTGTTTGGCCATCTTTCCTGTCTCTATTCTAATTTTTCTACCAAAAATCTCTTTTTCCCAATACTTCATTTATTTCACCTCACGAATTTATTTTCTCTATAAACCTATTTTACCATAGTTTTAGAACATTTAACATATAATGATAAAAATAAGGTGGGAAGATTCCCACCTCTGATTAGCCTCTTATTCCGAGTTTCTTTAAAAGATCCTGGTAAACTTCAGGTCTTTCAGATTTTAGATAGTTAAGCATCTTTCTCCTTTTTCCAACCATGCTTGTCAGACCTTTTCTGGAATGATAATCTTTAGGATGCTTCTTAAGATGCTCGGTTATATGCTTTATTCTTGCTGAAAGCAGAGCTATCTGAACCTCCGTGGAACCACTGTCTTTTTCGTTAATTCTAAACTGTTCTATGATATCTTTCTTGATATCAACGTCTAAACCTCTTGACATTTGACTTACCTCCTGATTTTAGTCCAAAAACCAAGTAAAGGAATATTCCTTTTACTGAGTTAAGGTAAATTAATTATACTAAATTCTGAGATTTATGTCAATGTACTCTTTTATCTCTTCTGATTATGATATAATATCGATTGGAGGTGATTTTATACTACTTGGACCAGTTGTTACATCAAAAAGCTTAGGAAAGTCTTACCTTCAATTAACAGATGTTTTTTATTTCTGTAAAAAACATCAAATTAATACTGTGATTCTCTGTGAGGATCACGTTTTTTCGTGGGCTGAGTTCTTATATCTGTCCCAGAAAAACGGTTTTAGACCCATTATACTGTTTGAATACAAAAACCAGATTTTTTTAATGCGCAACTCCGATGACTTGCTCTCTGTCATAAGGTTTATGAATAACCTGAGAAAGGATTTCAGCGGTAGCGTTATCAGTATTGATCTTCCTAAAGTGCTTTTCCCTGCTCGCATTATGAAAGGATTTTTTAAAGAACCTGACGGTTTGGCGCTATCTGATACTCTTGATGATCAGTTCCAGAAAAAACTTAAACTCTTTGAATCTTATGAGACAGCATATAGTATTGATACTTTCAAAGTTCAGTTTCCAGACCTGGGCGGTATCAATGCTCTTATAAACATCTTAAAGGGAAAAAAGTTTTCAGAATCCGAGATAAAACGTTTACGATACGAGCTGGAGGTAGTTAAGAAACTTAATGTTTCGAACTATATACTTAATGTAAAAAATATAGTTGATACGGCAAAAAAAAATCAAATTTCCGTAGGACCAGGAAGAGGCTCGGCAGTCGGATCTTTTTTAATATATTCCTTAGGAATAACTCAGGTAAATCCTCTTTCTCATGATCTTTTGTTTGAAAGATTTCTTAATTTCTATAGAAAGGAAATGCCTGATGTAGATATCGATGTCGATGCAAGGTTCAGAAATAAATTGATCTTGGAGCTTTCAAAGTTCTATGGGAAAAACCGAGTCTCAGAAATAAGAACTTACTCAAGATACAAGACCAAATCGGCACTTAAAAGGGCCGGTGAGGTTATTGGGAATCTTATTGAGACTTCTTTCCTGGATTTTCCGTTAAGGAGTCCTTCTAATATAAAAAAACTTGGTTCTTTTTCAAGGGATCAGAAAATATTATTTTATATATCATATTATTTAGAAGGTCTTCATAGCGCCAGGTCAACACATGCCGCAGGTATAGTAATATCTGAAAAAGATATTGCTGAAGCGCTGCCGATTCAGGCGGGAGCGGTTCCTGTTATTGAGTGGGAGATGAAAGAGCTTGCCTTTGCAGGTATTGAAAAATTTGATATACTATCTTTGGATACAATAACTTTCGCAAAAGATCTGAATATTGATTATACTAAAATTGAAAAAAAAGACGAGAAAACTTTTTCGGAAATATCAAAAGGCTTTACGGCTGGTTTGTTTCAGCTTGACTCATATACAGGTCGCAAGCTTTCCGTAAAAATCAGACCACGAGATTTTGATGAACTTACGGTTCTTTTATCTATAAATAGACCCGGTCCGCTTGATTCCGGCATGGTAGAGGAGTATGTTTCCGATAGTTCTCCTGATTTTCTGCGGAAGATCTTTCCAAATACTCATGGTGTACTGATTTTTCAGGAACAGATAATGTTTTTAGCACAAAACATCGCTAATTTTTCAATTGAGCAGTCTGATATGCTCCGTTCTGCTCTTTCAAAGAAGAACACTTCAAAAATACTCAGTCTCAAAAAGGATTTTTTAATGAATGCATCTTTGAAGATTGGAAAAGATGATGCTCAAAGGCTTTTTGGCTACATTGAAAATTTCGCCCAGTACTCATTTCCCAAATCTCATGCTGTTGCATACTCCTATCTAACCTACAACTTAGCCAGAGAAAAATTTGTCAATCCTGAAAAATTTTTTCTTTGTCTTATAAAATACAAAGGACTATCTGAGTCTATAATAAATGAAATACTTGCACTGGGTATGAATATCGTTGCTCCTGATCTTTTCTTCCCTCAGGGAGGTATTGTTCAAAAAGATTTTATCCTCCCTATGAGTTGTATAAAGGGCATCCCTCATGCCATAGATCTGAGGACTCCTCAAACTACAGATTTTATAGGAATCTTTGAGTATCTTGAAAACATTGGACTAAACAGAGTTGTGATAGAAAATTTTATCCGAGCCGGTGCTTTCGATAAAGTGGATTTTAACAGGAAAAGATTACTCAGACAGATGACAGCCATCACACAGGGAAGAATAAGTGAGCTTGAGGATATTAAAAACAGTATATTTGGAGATATCAAATCTTCAGAGAAAAAAGAAAAAGATATTTCTGAAGAAGAGCTTATACTTTATGAAACCGAAAGCTTAGGATATCCCATAACTGTTATAAAACAAGCTGGTCTACCTAAAAATATTTATAAAAAGTTCTTTGATCCATCCAGAAAAATTGAGTTTTACGGCTATCATTATTTGAAAATGCTTATTGACTCTTCTGGAATATACTTTATAAGAAATTTTTCAAAAGTTCCTACTAAGATTTTCCTTAGGTTTTAAACAGAAGATCATTTAATTTTCTGTTTCTAATCATTTTCGACTTATCCGTATTACAGTAAGTGTGTTATACTTTATATTGATGACATGACAGGGAGGATTTTTTGAATGAGAGCATATCTTGGAATTGATCTTGGAACAGCCAATACACTTGTATACTTAAAGGGAAAAGGAATAATAATTAATGAGCCATCGGTTATTGCTATAGATAAAGTTTCGGAAGATATTCTTCAGGTTGGAACCGAGGCAAAAAAAATGATTGGAAAGACACCAGCCAATATAGTTGCAATAAGACCTTTGAGAGATGGAGTTATTGCTGATTATGAAGTTGCCATGGCAATGCTGAAATACTTTATAAACCAGGCACTTGGTGGTTTTAACCTTATAAAACCTACGGTGATAGTGGGAATACCAACCAATGCTACTGAGGTTGAACGCCGGGCGCTTAAAAATGCAACACTTGATGCTGGGGCTGGGAAGGCTTTTTTAATAGAAGAGTCTATGGCGACTGCCATAGGAGCAGGACTTGAAGTTGAAGAAGCTTCTGGAAATATGGCAATTGATATCGGCGGAGGAACTACTGAAATAGCAGTAATTTCGCTTGGTAACATAGTTCTTTCAAAATCAATACGTATCGCCGGTGATGAGCTTGATCAGGCTATTGTCAACTACATTAAGGCAAAGTACGCACTACTGATAGGCGACAGAACTGCTGAGCAGATAAAAATTGAAATAGGGAACTGTTTTGAAACTCCTGAATATAATAATCTTAAAATTGATGTTATCGGTCTTGATATGCTCAGCGGACTTCCTAAACGTGTTGTCCTTTCAGGTATAGAGATACGTGAAGCTATATCGCTTCCAGTCTCAAAAGTAACGGAGAATATAAAATTAGCCATCGAAAACACACCTCCAGAACTATTGGCAGATATTGTCAATAAAGGAATCTTCCTTGCAGGCGGAGGAGCTATGCTTAAAGGAATGAAAGAACTGATCGAAAAGGAAACGAAGATACGGGTTGTTGTTGCCGAAGAACCGCTGACTTGCGTAGCTCGCGGAGCAGGTCTTGTGGTAGATAAAATAAATATCCTTGAAAATCTTGAGAAAAATAGAGCTATCTAAAAATGAAAAAAAAACTTTTTTTTCTAAATCTTTTTATAATTCTGGCTATCTTTTTTAATCTAATAAAGAGTGCAGAAAATATTTTCTACTGGATTTCTTATCCGGTAGATTTTTTATTTTCAAAAGTACAGCAGAAGTTTTTATCGGCAGGCATCTCCGCAGACAGCTTTGATAAAATACTTGAAACAATCGAATCTTCACCTATACGAGTGGTAGATACTATGGAAATAAAGCTTTCCATTCCCTATGGGATAATAATGTCCGATGATCTTACTTCTTTTACTGTCGCAGCCAATAAAAAGCCAAAGCTTAACTCTCTGGTAATCGATGAAAATGCCAATCTTCTGGGTTTTGTATGCGGAGTATTTTCAAACAGAGTTGAGGTTAAGAAACTAGGCTATGGGAAAAATGAATTTTTCGGGGAGATTGAAGGCTTGGATGTTCTGATAAAAGAGTCCGAAGGGAATATTCTTGTTGAGCTTCCTGAGAATTTTACTTTTGAATCTACTCAGGTTTATATAAACATACCAAAGTACCTGCTTTCTGTGTCTGAAAGCAGCACTCTGATGACAGGAGAGTTTGTTTCACAATACTACGCTAATTTCTTTTTGTTCCGATCAAAAAAAGCATCCAATCCTGTGGTATATTTTTTGGAGGAATAAGCCATGAATATTTTACTATCTTTTTTAGTTGCAGTATCTGCAATAGTAAGTTCTTCCTGGGATAAATGGATGGGATCGCAATTAGTTTTTTCAATGCCTTTTCTAGCCGTTTATTTTAAACATCTCGATATGAATGATGAAAAGCGTTTTATATTTGCAATTGTTTATACCTTGTTTTATTTTGCAAACAGGTACGATATAGGCTTTATGGCAATTCTTTTTTTTGTTTTGTACTTTTTGTGTGACCTTTTTCTGTCAAAATTTAAGCATAATTTCTGGACAGCATTACTATACTTTTCCATGCTCTCTTTTTATCTTAACTTTCTGAGTTTTTCCTTTTTTTCCTTTTTTACAGGGATCATTTTGATCTCCATACTTTATTTTCTTAATCTGAGGCTGATAACTCATGGTAGATAGCAGAGGTAAGTTACTTTATCTTATTTTTGCAATAGGAATACTTATACTTTTGACAAGAGCTTTTTATCTTCAGGTTTTCAAATGGAGTACCCTAAACTTTGAAGTTCAGGATCTTAATACCAGAATAATACAGTCTGACTCGCAAAGAGGAAGTATATACGACAGAAACGGAAAGCTTCTGGCATGGAATGAAAAACTCTTTCAAGTATATAATTTGAGTGAAGAAATCGACAAACAAACAGAGGAACTTATACGTGAAATACTTAAAAAAAGTGATCTTGACCTGGATTCAATAATAGACAAGCTTAACTTCCAGCGAAAGATAAATTTAAGCATTAGTGCTGCCCTTGCAAAAAAACTCTCTAATATTAAAACCTTGTATGTACAAGAAAAAAGTATACGGAAGTATGCACATGTATCTTTATATCATATATTAGGCTATGTTGATATTGAAGGAAATCCAGTTATGGGACTTGAAAAAATTCACGACAAAATACTTCGTGGACAGCCTGGATATAAGATCGTAAATCTTACTCCTATGGGAAAAATAAAAAGTACTGTTGAAGAAACTTTTTCAATTCCAGGGGATGATATTTACCTTACGATTGATTTGGATATACAGATAAAAGCTTTTGAAGAACTTGAAAATTCGGGCTATCCTGGATCCATAATTGTTTCCAATCCGCAAAATGGAGAAATCTATGCTCTTGCAAGCTTTCCTACACCTGATCCAAATATGTTTTCCAGAGGATTAACAAATCTTGAATATAGAAGGCTCTCAAACAATACAAAAAAACCATTTATAAACCGTGCTATATCAGCTCTTTATCCGCCTGGCTCAGTCTTAAAACCTTTTATTGCTCTTTCCTCTTTAGAAGCGGGCCTTGATCCAAACAAGACTATCTTCTCTGATGGCCGTTATGAGCTTAAAAACTCTAAAGGACAGGTAATCGGATCTTTTACAGACTGGAATCTTGTCGGACACGGAACAACCGATCTAATAAAATCTCTCAAAGAATCTGTAAACTCTTATTATTATTGGCTTGGCGAAAAATATGGAATTGATTATCTAAAAACGAAATCTGACTTTTACAATATAACAGGAAAAACTTTTATTGATATCCCGGGTGAGTCTTCCGGAGTTTTTCCGGATCAAAAATGGAAAAAAGATAAGTTTAACGAAATATGGTACCCGGGGGAAACTCTCAACGCCTATATTGGACAAGGGTATGTTCTAACTACTCCAATAGAGATCCTTAAATTTTACAATATCCTTGCTGCAAAGGGAAAGTACTACAACTTTCACACTTTTCTAAGATCATCAAACACATTGGAAAAAGGTTCATCGATAATTTATGAAGTGAATCTTACAGAAAATTACGAAATAGACCATGAATACTTATCGCTCATACTAAAGGGGCTGAAAGAGGTTACAACTCCTGGTGGAACTGCATACGATGCCTTTAAAAACTTCCCGGTGATAACCGCAGCAAAAACCGGAACCGCTGAAGTTTCGGGAGGAAAGAAACCACATGGATGGTTTGCCGGATATATGCCTGCGGATAACCCTAAATATTCGATAGTTGTTATGGTTGAAAATGTAGGTTATGGTTCGCATGTATCAGCACCTATTGCAAAAAATGTTTTAGACCTTATTGTTAAAAAAGGTATTTAAAAGTGATCTGGCTGTTTTGGTTGCAGCAATACCTCCCTTTCCGGTTTCCCTGAGATCTTCTGATAATGATCTGCCTACCTTTCCCATGGCTTCAGTTATCTCATCGAACGGTATAAGGCTCTTTATCCCGCTCATAGACATTTCCGCAGAAACAAATGCAAGTACTGAAGCTGCCGGATTTCTTTTCACACACGGCACCTCTACAAATCCGCCTACTGGATCGCATACCAATCCCATTAGGAATTTAAGACTTAGGGATGCTGCATTCTCAACTATCTGAGGAGAACCTCCTAAAGCATAAACAACAAGAGCTGAAGCCATCGCACATGCAGAACCGATTTCAGCCTGGCATCCGGCTATTGCACCGGAAAGGCTTGCTTTTCTTCTTATGAATTCACCTACGGCCCCAGCCACTATAAGACTTTCAGAAAGGGATTTAAGATCAACACCCTTTTCTTCATGAAGAGCAACCACCACACCAGGAACCACCCCACTGGAACCAGCTGTAGGACAAGCAACTATCTTGCCCATACAGGCATTGCTTTCAGAAGTGGCGAGAGATGCAAGAATGCTTTTGGAAATTAAGTTACTGAAAATCGATTTGTTGCTGTTTCTATACTCATTGTATAACCCGGTGTTAAATCCAGTCCATCCGGTTAGGCTTACAGAATCAGAGTTCAGTTTGTCTTTATATGTTTTAATCATCTGTATCACGAATTTCAACGACTGCTCAGAGAGATATTCAGGATCAGTACCATTTTCAAGCATCTCCCACTCTTTTACTACCTCAGCCAGTGGCTGACCGGTTTTTAACGATAGATCCACAAGTTCCCGAAATGAGCTGAACATGCTTTTTCTCCTTTATATTTTTTCCCGGAGGATTTATGTATATAATACAATATGGTTCAAAAGAAAAAATTGAAACTATTACAGAACTTGTTAATGAGGTTTTCAAAGATTATGTTATCCCTATAAACTGGACTAAAGAATCTTTCCTGCTTGATATGGCAGAAAATTCAATTTTTCTGGAGCACTCTCAGATACTATACTTTGGAAAAGAAAAGTTGCCTATCGGGTTCTGTATTACATCTGCTAGAGAAAAAAGAGCACGAATAGACTCCTTTGGCATAAAAAATGAATATAGAAAAACTGGTGCTTCTTACTTTCTTATAAATAATGTTTTTTACGATCTTTCAAAAAAAGGATTTTCATCACTGCAGCTTGAAGTCGAAAGCAGTCAAACTCGTGCAGTGGATTTTTATATTAAAAACGGTTTTAAAATCTCTCGTAACCTAGATTCTTTTATATTACCAGAAAAAACCTCATGCTATAAATTCAATTACTCTTTGAACTGTGAAAGAAGTTCAATACGACAGGACATCCTGCTAAAAGCTAAAAGATCTCCTAACTGGCAGAGGGAAATAACTTCCGTTTATAGCAGCAAAAAAGATTACTTCATGAACCAGATACGATCGGAAAATAAAGAAATAGGAAAAATGCTGTGGGGAAGAACAGAAGATACCACCTATATTGTTGATATATACCAGACTGACTTCACTGTCAAGTATAGTAATATTGTTCAAGATGCTATATCCTATCTGAGCTCCTTCGGAAAGCCTTTAATCACCGTATCTCTTCCTCAGAATGATCCTCTTAATTCTGTATTGCTGGCATTAGGCTCTAAGATTTTTCTTCAGCAATATGAGATGGTTCTCAGCCTTTAAAAACACTTTGAAGAATCTCTTTCTGTTTCCTTTCCAAAATCATTTTATCAACTGATGAATCTTGGCTGAGAAATACTGCCTCAGCAGTCTTTCTTCCTATGCCTTTTATTGAACTTAATTCTCTTACAGAAAGATCCTTCATGCGTTTAGAATTATCTATGACAGTAACTGAACGCGACCCATAATCAACAACTTTTCCGTCAAAAAAAACATCCATTTTTACATCTGAATATGTACCGCAAAGTATAGGATAAGTTCCTATCTGCCTTCCAAATGAAATTTCCCCTCTGTTTTCCTGAGGAAGTATATTTCTTATCACCGTTCCAACAGGAAATACTCTTTGCAGCATTAGAGAATCATATTCAGTCATAAATTCCTTAAACCTCACAAAACTTTTTTTATCAAAAGATACTTTTTCTCTGTTATCATAAAGAAAAGTTCCAGGAAAGACCATAACCTGCCTTACATTTATGCGTCTGAGCATAAACTTTTTATCATAAATCATCTTTAAATACTCTATATTTTTCTCATATGTATCTTTAGTCTCACCAAGCAGTCCGTACAAGATGTTGATACCCGGAAGAATCTTGGGAATCATATCGCTATCCCTCCAGCCTCCTTCTTCGTTTACTATCTGTACTGCCTTTAATATGCTGTCATTACTGTTGTAAAGACGGTTTTTCTGAGATACTTCAGGATCAAAGGTTTCAACTCCGAATGAGAGAATATCACCTGAGGTATTATACTTAGCTATTGTTCCTATAATCTTCCTGCATTCCTTTTCATATTTTGCTATAAAATCTGCATTGGCATTATCAGTATGAAGAACATCGGACAACCCTGATATTTCTGAATAAAGCTCTTCAAAAAGAGCCGGATTGGGAAGATTTTTATTTACAGCGCTTCCATAAGCCAGAAAATTTGCGCTTCTTCCGAATCTGAAGTTTCTAACTCCCAGCGAATTAAGTGTTTTTATTTCCGAAATAACTGAATTAACCTTTCGTTCACGATAAGCCCCATGTGTCAGAGGCTCAGTACAGAATGAACAAAAACCATCCTTTCTGTCGCAGCCGCGGGATACGTCTATTTCCAACATTACATTAGGAAACATATGATGCTTAGTTACTATCTGTGCTCCCAAAGTACTTAACATATCGGTAAGCTCATAATCAGACCTTTCTTCAAGATTATAATCATCAGAAACCGGATATTTGAACAAGAACTTTTCAATATCGCCCGGGATTACAAAGTCTACCGATTCTTTCAGATAATCTTTAAGTAAAAGTGCACTACTGCCTCCTTTAAGAGTATAACCCCTTGCTATAGGGCCTCCAAGCACCTTCAATGGCCTGGAATTATAATCAAATATCTTTTTTATCTCATAAAGAGAGATTGGAGTAGCCATAAAATAATGACCAGGAACAGTTGTTCCAGCTATGATTATTATGTAATCATATGAATCAAAAGAAGAAAAAAAATCATTTTTCCTTATTTCATCAATTGTTATGTAGTCTGTTTCTATTGAACGGTAAATCAATGCACCGGCACTGTATCTTATATACGGCGATATATATGGCGGTACGCCTAAAACAGCAGGTTCATCAACATAACCATCAATTATAACTGCACGCAAGTACCCACCTCCTGTTTTTCATCTAAAAAATTCTATCACTACTTTATTACACCCGCTTATAAACTTTTATACTCTAATTTTACTATTTTTTTTGCTTTTTCTATATAAAATGGTATAATTAAATTTGTGTAATATTTAATTTGAAAGGAGAGAGAATCGATGGCCAAAAAAATTAAAAGTCTTGGGGGAAGATCCTTAAAACCGGGAATTTCTAAAAAAGCCGATATGGGGCAGCTGCTAAAAGAAGCTCAAAAAGCTCAGGTAGCTATGGAAGCAGAAATGGCGGAACTGGAAGAAAAGCTTGCATCACAGGAAGTTAAGGCAAGCAGCGGAGGCGGAGTAGTAACAGTAACTGCCGGGGGCGATCTAAAAATTAAAAACATTGATATATCTCCAGAGCTTCAGGGCGAGAGTATTGATATAATTAAAGATATGATAATAGCCGCTACCAATGAAGCTTTAGAAAAAGCTTCCGAACTGAAAGAAACCGAATCTGAGAAAATTTCTCAAAAGTATCTGAGCGGTTTTGAAAATATGCCTAATATATAACGGAGGTGAGTTTCATGAACATGCTTACAGTAAGGGATATTGATCTGAACTCAAAAAAAGTTATTATGCGGGTGGATTTTAATGTTCCCGTAAAAAACGGAAAAATAACAGATGATACAAGAATAACTGCGGCTCTTCCGACTATCAAATACGCTATAGACCATAATGCAAAGGTTATACTTCTTTCACATCTTGGAAGACCCAAAAATGGTCCTGATCAGGAATTTTCTCTGAAACCGGTTGCTGAAAGACTCAACGAGCTTATGCCATCTCTGGTTTCTTTCGTTGAAGATACCCGTGGTGAAAGCGTTAATAAAGCTGTGGAGAACCTTCAGCAAGGACACATACTCTTAATTGAAAATACTAGATTTGAAAAGGGTGAAGAAAAAAATGATACGGATTTAGCCAAGTATTGGGCCGGTTTGGCAGATATCCACATAAATGATGCTTTTGGCACAGCACACAGAGCTCATTCTTCGAATGTTGGAATTGCAAGTTATATTCCCAGTGTCGCCGGGTTTCTGATGGAAAAGGAGATAAAATTCCTAAGCAAGGTCACTTACGAACCGGAACATCCATACGTAGTTGTTCTTGGAGGAGCAAAAGTATCTGATAAAATTAATGTCATAAACCATCTTCTTGAAAAAGCAGATAAAATATTGATAGGTGGAGCCATGATGTTTACCTTCCTCAAGGCACAGGGCAAAAATATAGGTTCTTCCAGATACGAGGCTGATAAAGTTGATTTTGCAAGAGAACTCCTTGAGAAAGCAGCTTCTAAAAATGTGGAAATAGTACTTCCAGTCGATTCTACTGTTGCAAAAAAACTTGAAGCAGGAACAGAAAACCGGCTTGTTTCAATAGATGATGGAATTGAAGAAGGATGGATGGGATTAGATATCGGACCAGAAACAATTAAACTTTTCTCTGAAAAACTCAGTGGTGCCAGAACAATTATATGGAATGGACCTATGGGAGTTTTTGAAATACCTGATTTTTCTTATGGTACAAAAGAGATTGCAAAAAGAATATCCTCAATGACAACCAAAGAAACTATAACCGTTGTTGGGGGAGGAGATTCCGCTGCCGCTGCCGAAGAGTTTGGAATGGCACAGATGTTCTCCCATGTATCCACAGGTGGAGGTGCTTCGCTGGAGTATCTTGAGGGAATAACCCTTCCCGGAATCGCCAGCATCTCTCAAAAAAAAAATCTAGGCATTAGGAAATTCATTCTCGCTGGCAACTGGAAGATGAATAAAACGCCTTCGCAAGCTGCTGAGTTTGCTTGTACTATTGTTCCAAAACTTCAGGAGTTTAAAAAAATAACTTCCGTGCTATGCGTACCCTTTACCGCTCTTGAAAGAGTATCTGAGTATGTGGACAGAACTCATGTTTTCACTGGTGCGCAAAATATGTATCATGAATCAAGCGGTGCTTTTACCGGTGAAGTATCAGCTTGTATGCTTAAGGATATATCGGTTGATTATGTGATACTGGGACATTCTGAAAGAAGACATATCTTCCATGAAGGTGACGAACTGATAAATCAAAAAGTTCTTAAAGCACTTGATGAAGGACTGATTCCCATATTATGCGTCGGCGAACAGCTTCAGGATCGCGAAGATAATCTCACATTCAATATAATAGAGCTTCAGGTAAAAAAAGGCCTTAAAAATGTTTCTGCCAATGATTTGCAGAAGGTTGTTATCGCGTATGAGCCAGTCTGGGCAATAGGAACTGGAAAAGTAGCCTCTCCAGAGCAAGCACAGCAAGTCCATGAGTTTATACGTGAGCTTATCGCAAAGTTATATTCAAGACAAGCAGCAGATGGTATTACCATACTTTATGGCGGAAGTGTAAGTGAGTCAAATTACCTTGGCTTGTTCTTGAAAAAAGATATTGATGGAGGTCTTGTTGGTGGAGCATCACTGAAACAATCTTTTATAAACCTTGCTTCAATAATGGATTCTTTAATAGAATGATATATCATGGGTGGATTTCAAATCCACCCATTTAATTATCATTAATATCCTGATAATTTAGTTTTGTTTAAAAATATGATATAATTTCCCATGGGGGTGATAAGATGCCTAACGATACCGAAAATAATTCAAGCAAAAATGAATTTCAGGATCTTTTGAGCGAAAAGAAAAAAGAAAACCGTTTTCCAATGAAAAAAATCTACTTGCTGAGTACAATAGGTGTTTTGTTGCTTATTTCGGCACTTATACTTTTTTTTGTATTTTCCGGCAAGAAGCACGAACTGACTTTAAGTTATTCCATTCCTAACACAGATATAACAGAAGACATTCAAAAGATAAAAGTCAGTATTTCTGGGAAGACAAGTTTCGTAAAAGAGTACGGACTAAACGATCCTATTTTAATACCCAAATTAAAAGAAGATAACTACTCGATCGAAGTTTCTGCCATAAACTCAAAAAACTATATAGTTTTTTCGCACAAAGAATCAATTTTTATAAAAGACAAAACAAGCAAAGATTTTTTCCTTTCAAGAGAGCAGGTTCTTTATGACCTTAAGCCCGTTAAGATTGGAAATGATCTATCAGTAAATCTTCCCGCAGGATTTGACAAATATCTTGTATATTCAAAAACCAACGATAAATTTGAATTTTCGTACGAAACATCTATCAATACCGTATCTTTGAAAGGATTTTCAACCCTTGGCACAGAGTTAAAGTTTTCAGTTTTAAAAGACAGCCGAATATACGAATTTTCCGACGCATTATCTCTTTCGGCGCTTATACCCCCCGTACCTCCCAAAATAATATCGCCTGAAAACAATGAGCTTATAATAAGTACGAATTATTTCTTTGTCTGGCAGCCTGCAAGCGTTGATTCATTAGATCTAGCTTATGATTTATACCTTAAACAAGATGATGGAACTGAGTTTAAAATTGCAGAAAATATAAAGGATCTTATGTATGAGTATAAAAAGCTATCTCCTGGTAAAACATATACTTTGAAAGTGATTGCAAAAAATTCTTTCGGACAGTCCACTGAAAGCAATGCTGTATTTAGAACGGCTTCGGCAGAAAAAGACCAAGAGTACCTGTTTGCTCCAAGCGGAAGGATGGGGGTTACAATCTATGAAGTAAAAGACCCTAAAAAACCCACAGAACTTTCTAGCATAAAGCTTGACGGTAATGTAACTGACGTTATAAAAAAAGAAAACTATTTATATATATTAAGAGACCAGTCCGGATTCACCATAGCTGATATAAAAGACCTTAAAAATCCAGTGATCAAAAAAAATGTTGATGTAAAAGATATAAACGGTATAAAGATAGTCGACAACTATCTTTTTACAAGAGTAGACGGAGATAAAGTTTACGTATACTCACTTAAGGACTCATATGTATCGCCGGTATACCAGGGAGAGACTTCCATAAAGTATTACGGCTCTTCAAAACCAGTCATACAGTATGTAGAGAAGGTTGTTGAGAAAACGGCTACTCCAGTTGCTATTAAAGTAAGTATTATTTCTTCTGAGTATCCCATAAATATAGACTATAAAAATAAAGTCTATATAACAGAATTTTCTATGATTGTTCAGAGCGATAAAGCGAAAAACCTCATTTCCGCTGATTCAGCGAGAGTTGTTGAAACGCTGAGGATGATCTTATGGAAAAAGACACGTGAAGACTTTTCCAACTCCACAAGATTCGGGGTGATTCTTGAACAGATAAGAAGCGGTGTCAATGAAACATTTAAACTTTCGGAAAGCGACGGAGTGAAAACTGTAACCATGAAAATTTCTAAATTTGAATAGTCATAAAAAAAACGAAGGGGTTTCCCCTTCGTTTTTTTATTGTGCATCAATAATAAAAAGATATATATGAGTTTTGTCTTTTCCATTTAGAAAACTTATAAGTATTTCAGAACTATCGATATGAATTACTTCACCATCATTGTAAATAACAATCTTCCATTCTTTTGGATATGAATATAGATGACTTTCATAACGTTTCAGATTCTCGTGAAGCTGTGAAATAAGAAAATCTTCTTTATCAAGCTTTTTTTCATATATAGAAAGAAGGTTTTCAGAACTCTCTTTTAAATCCAGATACATAGATGAAAGACTCGTTACGGTGTCATTGAAGTATTCCTCATCATCAGCAAAATTTATTGCCATAGAAATATTTCCCTGAGAGTATCTGCCTGAACACTCAAGAGCTTTTGCATATGCTTTTTCCTCATCTTCCGAAAAAACTATTAATCCGTAAGTATACATATTCTGTCCTCCCGAAAAAAGCTATGGAGCAAAGCTCCATAGCAGGATATAAATGATTAAAATTTTTCAAAGTGTTCTTTAAACTTACTATACAGTTCTTTAGCCTTTTTTTCATACTCAGATTTGCTAGTCCAGACATTTGAAGGATTAAGAATCTCAGAAGGAACACCTTCACAAACTTTCGGTATCTTAAGATCAAGTATTTCAAATTTTTCGAAATCTTTTAATTCTCTGTTAATAGCTGCATTAACCAGTCTCTTGGTATATCTGAGTTTTATTCTTGAACCCGTACCGTACGCCCCGCCTATCCAACCTGTGTTAACAAGGTATACCTCAGCCCCATAGCGTTTTACTTTCTCAAGAAGCATCTGTGCATATACCTTAGGATTCAGTGGAATAAAAGGTTTTCCAAAGCACTCTGAAAACGTAAGAGAAGGTTCTTTTACTCCTCTTTCTGTTCCTGCAAGTTTAGCGGTATATCCAAGTAAAAAATAATCATAAATCTGTGCTTCCTCAAGCTTGGCAATAGGTGGAAGTATTCCGAATGCATCAGCAGAAAGAAAGAATATAGTCTCCGGATGCGAGGCCTTTCCGTCTGATTTTACATTTTCAAGCATATCTAGTGGAATACATGCACGTGTATTCTCGGTGATAGTCTGGTCAGAGTAATCCGCAATCCTTTGATCATTGAATACAACATTTTCGGTCATTACACCATATTTCAGTGCATGATAGATCATAGGGTTTTCATCCTCTGAAACGTTTATTATTTTTGCATAGCTACCGCCCTCATAGTTGAATATACCTTCATCATGCCATGCATGTTCGTCATCACCTATAAGAAGCCTATCTTCAACTACTGAAAGAGTTGTTTTTCCTGTTCCCGAAAGACCAAAGAAAAGAGCTGTGTGCTTATTTTCAGAATCGGTATTTGCAGAACAATGCATAGAAAAAACTCCTTTAAGCGGAAGAGCAAAATTCATATATGTAAATATCGACTTTTTAATTTCTCCGGGATAAACGGTTTTCCCGATTATGACTTCTTTTTCACTCATATCCATTATGATGAAAACATCGGAGTTAGTATTATATTTTGCTTTATCAGCAGAAAAATAAGGTGAAGCATATATGGTAAGTTCGGGTTTAAATTTTTCTTCATCTGCTGGTATGACAAGGTTTTTATATGCTAGTGCCTGAACAGGCGAACATGTTATAAGCTGCACATTCACCCTATACTTATCATCAAATCCGGCATATCCATTCATAATGTAAACTTCATTTGAACTGTCCAGATGAGCCTTGAGCTCCTGCCTCAAAGATATGAAAGTTTCTTTACTAGTAGGCTGGTTTATAGGCCCCCACCATATTTTATCCTTGGTAAAAGAATCTTCTACTATATACTTATCCTTGGGTGATCTACCCGTAAACGGTCTGGTATCAACATTTACCGTTCCGTTTGAAAGAAGGTTGCCTTCTTTTTTTTCAATAATCTTTTCAATAAGATAAGATCTTGACGGGTTTTTTACTGTAATCTGCTTTTTCTGCATTTTTTCCTCCTTCTAATCACTATAATATTAAAGACAGCCCTCAAGTTTTTACTTAAAGGACTATCAGGAAAGCTAATTTTTTTCACTTATCACAATAGATATTAAAACATTTTTAGACTCCAAAAAAAATCTTAGTAATAAGGAACTGTCTGTAAAAAAAAGAGTTTATTATTATATAATGACAATTTTGAACGTTAAATGCTTTAATGAAGGTATCTTTTTAAAGTAAGTTTCAAAATAGAAAAAGTGTCAGGAAAACTCCTGACACTTATCTTTTTATTACAGCCACTCTCTTTCAAGATAATGAGTATGCAGCAAATGATGAGCCTTTTCACTTGCGGGTTTACCAAGATATTCCTCATAAAGAGCCTTTATCGCGGGATTTTCATGCGACTTTCTTATAGGCATGTTTCTGTCTGCTCTGTTCAATGCCTCGGTTCTCTTTTTTATTATATCAAAGTTACCATGATGGAAAGGCTGTCCGCCGCCGCCTACACATCCACCTGGACAAGCCATTACTTCGATAAGATGCAGCTGCAGCTTTCCGGCCTGTATATCTTCAAGAAGTTTTCTTGTATTTCCGAGTCCGTGAGAAACCGCTACTCTTACGGTCATTTCTCCTACTTTTACCTCTGCTACTCTTACACCTTCGTATCCTCTCACAGCTTCAAACTCCACTGCTTCGAGATTTTTGCCTGTTATCCATTCGTAAGCAGTTCTTAATGCAGCTTCTGCGACTCCTCCTGTTCTTCCGAATATTACAGCAGCACCTGTTGATTCTCCCAATGGCGAATCATACTGTCCTTCAGGTAGAGTATCAAAGTTTAATCCAGCCTCTTTAATCATTCTGGCAAGCTCTCTTGTAGTAAGAACGTAATCAACATCTTTATACTCATCACTGGAGTTTATTTCCGGTCTGCCTGCTTCATATTTTTTTGCAATACAAGGCATTATCGATACAACTGTCATATCTTTAGGATCTATATTATTTTTTTCTGCATAAAAACTTTTGGCTATCGCTCCAAACATCTGTTGGGGAGACTTAGCCGATGATGGCATTTCGACAAGTGACGGGAATTGATGTTCAAGGAACTTGACCCATCCCGGACAACAGGATGTTAACATTGGCATATACCCGCCATTTTTTATTCTGTCAAGAAACTCTGTTGCTTCTTCCATTATTGTAAGGTCAGCTGCAAAATCGGTATCAAATACTTTATCAAATCCAAGAGCCCTTAAAGCGCTTACAAGCTTGCCTGTTGATATTGTACCCGGCTCATAACCGAACTCTTCGGCAATTGCCACTCTAACTGCCGGTGCCGTCTGAACTACAACATGTTTCTTAGGATTATCTATTTCCTGCCATACCTCATCGATATATGTATGAGCAACAAGGGCTCCTGTGGGACATACAGCCACACACTGCCCGCAGAATGTACAGTTGGTCTGTTCAAGCGGGAGATCAAACGTTGGCTTTACAACAGCATCAAAAGCTCTGTCAACTGCGGAAAGCACACCAACCGTCTGGAAGGAATTACACATGGTCTCGCACTTTCTGCACATTATACATTTGCTGGGATCTCTTATTATGGCTGCAGATACATCCTTTTTATGAGTAGATTTATTTCCCATATAAGGATTGGTTGTAATAAATAATTCTGATGCAAGATCCTGAAGTTCGCACTGGCCGTTCTTTACACACTTCAAACAATCCTGAGGATGATTGGATAGGAGAAGTTGAAGAACAGTTCTTCTTGCATTTACTGCCTTTTTTGAATGAGTTTTAATAACCATTCCTTCTGCAATAGGAGTAACACATGCAGGAGCAAGGTTTCTTCTTCCGGCAACTTCAACCATACATATTCTGCATGATGCAGGATTATTCTCTATTTTTATGTCATCCAGCTTCATATGGCAAAGAGTAGGAACATATCCTCCGGAAAGCCTTATAGCTTCAAGTACAGTTACATTTTCCGGTACTTCAACTTTTATATCATTTATTATTACATTTGGCATTATGAAAGTCCCTCCTTTTATATTTTACTTATAGCGCCAAATCTACATGTCGCATAACAGGCGCCGCATTTTATACACTTATCCTGGTCAATAACATGAGCTTTTTTGACGGTACCGGTTATAGCCTGAACCGGACATACTCTGGCACATGCTGTACATCCAACACATTTTGCCGGATTTATATCGTATCTTATGAGGTTTTTACATACTCCGGCCGGACATTTTTTATCCTGAATGTGGGCTACATACTCATCTCTGAAATAATTGATTGTTGAAAGGATAGGATTTGGAGAAGTTTGACCTAGTCCACATAATGCCGTATCTTTAATAACATTGCCCAACTGTTCCAGTTTATCAAGATCCTCTATGACAGCCCTCCCGGATGTTATTCTCTCCAGTACCTCATGTAGTCTGTAATTTCCTATTCTGCATGGTGTACACTTTCCGCATGACTCATCAACGGTAAATTCAAGATAGAACTTGGAAACATCGACCATACAAGTATCTTCGTCCATAACAATCATACCGCCTGAACCCATCATAGAACCTAAAGCAATAAGATTATCAAAGTCTATTGGTGTATCAAGGTACTTTGCAGGAATACATCCACCCGACGGTCCGCCTGTTTGGACAGCTTTGAACTGCTTGTTGTTTCTTATTCCTCCGCCTATCTCATAAAGAATTTCTCTTAAGGTTATTCCCATAGGTACTTCAACAAGTCCGACATTGTTTATGGCTCCGGCCAATGCAAAGACTTTTGTTCCAGGGGACTTCTCTGTACCAAGCTTTCTGAACCAATCTGCTCCTTTAAGCAATATAACAGGAATCTGCGCTAAGGTCTCAACGTTATTGATTACAGTTGGCTTTTTCCACAAGCCGCTGTTTGCTGGGAAAGGAGGCTTGGATGTAGGTTCTCCTCTCTTACCCTCTATTGAATGGATAAGGGCTGTTTCCTCACCACAGACAAATGCTCCGGCACCGAGTCTTACTTCTATGTCAAAAGAGAAGTTTGTTCCCATAACGTTTTCACCGAGGAAACCATACTCTCTTGCATCATTCAATGCTTTTCTTAATCTCTGAACTGCTAACGGGTACTCAGCTCTTATATAAACATATCCTTTCTGTGCACCTATTGCATAAGCAGCTATAGACATACCTTCAATTACCGAATGGGGATCTCCTTCCATAACGGACCTGTCCATGAATGCTCCCGGATCTCCTTCATCGGCATTACACATAATGTACTTTTTATCACCCTTGGCTCTCTTGGCAAAACTCCACTTCATACCGGTAGGAAAACCTCCACCGCCCCTTCCCCTCAGTCCTGAATCAGAAATACTCTTAAGGACATCGTCCTGGGACATTTCGGTGAGTGCTTTCGCAAGTGCTGAATATCCGTCGTTAGCAATATACTCTTCAACGTTTTCAGGATTAATCGCTCCGGCATTTCTGAGAACCACTCTGATCTGTTTTTTATAGAAAGGCATCTTTATATACTCTTCTATCTTCTCTTTTTCTGACGGTTCAACATAAAGAAGTCTCTGAACTCTTCTTCCTTTTATTATGTGTTCGTTTACAATATTTTCTACATCTTTTTCTGTTACTTTAACGTAAAACGTATCGTCTGGAAGAACTTTCACTATAGGTCCCTGTTCACAGAATCCGAAACATCCGGTTCTGACTATCTGAACTTCATCTTTAAGTCCTTTTTCTTCCAGTGCTTTATTGAAAGAATCTATTATATCTCCGCTTCCTGAAGAGGAACATCCGGTTCCGCCGCAGATCAGGATAAACTGCTTATATTTTCCCATTATTTTAACCTCCAATCTTATTTTGCAACTTGGTGTGTTTTACCAATTATTGAGTCCTGTAATAATTCGCCATCAATTATGTGCTTCTGAATAAGTTCACCGGCTCTGTCTTTAGTCATTTTACCGTATATTATGGAGTCTTTTCCAGGTTCGATAACTTCAATTGTAGGTTCGGAATGGCAGTATCCCATGCAGCCTGTCTGAACTACGATAATATTGTTCAGTTTTCTTTTGTCAATTTCCTCTATAAGGGCTGAAAAAGTTTCTTTAGCTCCTGATGCAATTCCGCATGTACCCATTGCAACTTTCAATACAACTTTGCTTTCGCTGTCAGCTGTTTTCCTTACCTGAATTTTTTCTTTTGCCTGTTCTTTAATCTTCATAAGGTCAGCAACACTTTTTACTATCGGCATTAAGACTCCCTCCTTAATATTTATTATACATTCTGGGTTTTTGCTAACTGTCTGTACTCTTCCAATATTCTGGGAAGATCCTCTTTCTTAAGTCTGCCGTGAACCTTTTCACCTATCATTAAAACAGGCGCAAGTCCGCATGCTCCAAGGCATCTTACTGCGTGCAGTGAAAAAATACCATCTGAAGTTACTTCGCCTTCTTCAACTCCAAGAAGCTTTTTCAGTTCTTCGTAAAGAGGACCTGATCCTCTTACGTAGCAGGCAGTTCCAAGACAAAGATTAATTGGATAGAGCCCTTTCGGTTTCATGGTAAAGTAGTTGTAAAAAGAGACTACACCATATACTTCTGAAGCATGAAGACCTAATTTTTTTGCAATAAGTTTCTGCACCTCTACTGGTAAGTAACCTATTATTTCTTGCGCTTTATGCAGAGTATGGATCAGATAACTTCTCTTCACTTCCTGATCCTTGCCTTCAAGCTTAAGCGTGTCAACATAATCCGCAACATCCCTTAGCTTCATTTCCATAGTTTCGTTCATCTTTTTCCCTCCTGCTGATATATGAGTAATTTTATCCACATTGATGAAAATTTCACAAATTCACAAAACAATTTTTCATCAACTTGTACAATTATATTATCTTTATTTGTTTTTTTGTTAAAAAAAGAGAAAACATATCATTGCAAGATTTCCTAATCATTTTCATTTTTTTCTAAGAGTCCTGCATATACTTTATCTATCTTCTCTTTTTCTTCCCTAGCGATTCTAAGCTTGCTTTTGGCCTGCATCAAAAGCTCAAGTGCCTTTTTATAAAGATCTATAGCCAGATCAATATCTACAGTTTCATCTTTAGGCTGATTTTTAAAAAAATTGTTTATCTCTTCAATATAAAATATCAGGTCTTTGAATGAGAGCTTACTTATATCCTTACTATTTATTTCAAAAATTTTATCTGTCAATTAGCCTGATCCTCCTTTCTGATAATCTTTGCACAGGCTTTTCCGTCAGGAAAGTACATTTCAACCTCATCGTCAAGATTAAGATCTTTGACCCGGCTGATCAAATATGAGTTTTTCCTTATTACAGCCCCATTGTTCATAAAAGCGCCAAAAGGACTTTGGCCGGTTATTTCAGCATACTGCTCATTAAGATAGTTTTCAAAAAAAGAAATTTGGTCATTAAAAAACATGCCTATTTCACTCTTTTGGCTTTCGATCAAGGCATTTTTGTACTTAAGTTCAGAAGAAATACTTTCAGAGAATGTTGATAGAATAGTGTAACTGAAATTTTTTTCATACAATGAAAAAATATTCTCAATAGAATTATCTATTATTTTGTGAAAATCGTCAAATGATTTATTCTGATAAAAAATGCAATTTTCCAGAGTTATTCTCATTAAATCGGTATTTTTAAGTGAAATTAAATCTTCTATCGTTTTCTGATAAAAATCAAAGCTTTCTTTTAAGTCGTCGATTTTCCCAACAAAAATTTCATCTACTTCGTCAATCTGCCTAACAATATCTCTTGCAGCTTCTGTTGGAGTGGAATACCTTTTAAAACTCACATAATCAGGGATACTGGTATCCTGTTCATGTCCTATTCCTGTCAGAACAGGTATTATTTCATTAAACTTGGCTATATAGACACCAAGTTTTACATCATCAAAATACATTAGATCACTTTTTGAACCTCCCCCTCTTATCAATGCAACAACATCATAAGGAATCTTCGACTTTATTATATTAGTCATTGCATTAATAACGCTGTCCACAGTTTCTGCACCTTGCATGAGAGCAGGATATAGATGGACAACCGGTATATTTTTGGCAGCTATAATATTCTTTTCAAAATCTTGGTAACCTGCTGCTGTAGGTGAACTCACAACAGCAATTTTTTTTATAGGTTCAAGTTCATTCAGTGTTCTTTCTTTTATCCTGAGAAATCCTTTTTCTTTTAAAAGAGAAAGAATTTTCATTTTTTTTAACTCTATATTGGAGTCGCCAACCGGAAAAAGAGCTTTACCTGTCATGACAAATCTTAGATTGCCTTTCCAAAGAGTAATATTCCCCATAAACTCCCATTTTTTACCTACAAGCTCATTGGGATTTTTAATATCAAGCCTTTCAAGTACATATGAGGCATATGAGTTTGGGAAAAATACCGTCATTGAGTAGTTTGAAGCTCCTGTCTGCTGAGAAAGTTCTATATAAAGATCGTTTTTGCTGCTGTACTTTGCAGAAGAAACATCCCCAATAATTTTTACACTCTGATTATAAAGATCGCTTGATGTAAAAATTCCATTTATATAGTCGGCAAGATCCTTTAAGGAAGGAAAATCCATATTATTCTTCCTCTGTTTGTCTGATATGCATCTTACCGCTCAGTACCACCGTAAACTCTCCCTTTACTTCCTTACGTTGGCTAAACTCTTTTATTGCCTGACTTACAGTAGTACGAAAAAACTCCTGATGAATCTTTGTCATCTCTCGTGCAAAAAAAACTTCTCGGTCGCCTAGTATCTGAAGAATATTTTCCAGAGTCTGAACAATCCGATTGGGTGATTCAAAAAAAACCATTATATTTGGAAAATCAACAAGAGTCTTCCACATCCTACGCTGATTTTTATCTCTGGGAATAAAACCCAGAAAATAAAACTTTGATCCTGGAAAACCGCTGGCTGCTATAGCTGTTACAGGAGCACTGGCGCCGGGTATGACATCTATTTGAATACCAAGTTCGTAACATCTTTCAACAAGTTGATATCCTGGATCAGAAACAACGGGCATACCAGCATCAGAAACAAAAACGGCAGTTATACATTTTTTTAGCTCAGATATGGCAGGTTCTAACGTCCGTTCAGCTTTGGCCTCACAGAATGTAAAAAGTTTTTTTTCACCGATAGCATAATGATTCAGAAGTTTTATAATTACTCTTTTATCTTCGGTAAAGATCATATCGCATTCTTTTAGAGCTTGTAACGCTCGTGGTGAAATATCTTCAAGGTTTCCTATTGGAGTTGCAACAATTATAAGTTTAGCCACGTATCACCTCATAAAAAAGTTTTAGAAAATGTTCCTTGCATAGTCCGGCAATTTCAGAGTTTTTATACTTCTTCAGTCCGGTAACATCAATCAAACTTTCATTGGTAAAAATTTTGTTCACAAATTCCGAAAGATCCTCTACAAATGTATTTTTTTCCTCTATTTCCATTAAAAATAATTTTTCTCCGGTCTGAGGCATATTATATTTTATCATTTCTGCTGGGTTTAAAATCTCATCTACAATTATTTCAGGATCATACTCAAGAAAATATCTGTTTTTTACGACCACCGGATACGTGGAAAGCCTATTAAACTCCACATCAGATGGATTAAGACTACTTTCATCTTCATACCTTGACTGAATATCAATTTCTGTTTTAAAATTTCTTGTCCATGAAAACTTTTCAGAAGAAATTTCCAGTCTGATCCGTTCTCCTTCATCAAGATACCATTGAAAGATTAAAGATCTGGTTTTTGCTTTCCTGATAAGGTTCAAAGCTACTGTCTGATCATCAAAAATATACTTACGTTCTTTTTCTATCTTCATTTTTATCACCATCTTTTTCTTTTAGCATTTAAAATTTTATCATATTTCATATCTATAAGAAAAGAAAAAGGACAGCTTCTGCTGTCCTTTGGTGCCTGGGGCGGGACTTGAACCCGCACGAGAAAAGCCTCATATGGCCCTCAACCATACGTGTCTGCCAATTCCACCACCCAGGCATTGCTCAGTTTCTCAGTTTAACGTTTTTTATTATACACTATAATTTTTTGTTTGTCAATATGAATTTTTATTTTTCATTTGTAGTTTACTTTTATTTCATTATATATTGCGTCATCTACCATACCATAAACATTTAGTCCAAGGGAAAGACTTTTACGGATAATGGATGAAGAAATATCTATGATGGGACTTTGAAGTTTTATGAACTGTCTAGTACTTCCCAAAAATCCTCTTTCATCAAAAAATCTTGGATAAACAACAAGCTTACACAGCTTATAAAGCTCCTCTGCCATATACCATCTGTTAAAAGAAAGAAAAGAATCCTCCCCTATAAGCAAATACACATCACTATAACTTAAAAGCAGTTTAGTAACAGTATTGTAAGTATACGATCTTCCATCTAAAGTGCTTTCAATATCGCTGACATAAAACCTTTCGCACGGAAATGTTTTCCGGCACCACTCCATCCGCTTATCGTAGGCTGCAATATCAGATCCCATCTTATGCGGAGATATAAAAGTAGGTATTATTAAAAATTTTTCTGGTTTTAAAAGATCATATGCTGCTTCAGCAACTATTCGATGCCCTACATGGGGCGGATTAAATGCTCCGCCAAAGACCACTGTCATCAAAAATCACTCACCTTATATATTCAAAGGCAAATTCTCCGCAATAAATAGTATCTCCCTCAGATACTCCGGCTCGTCTCAATAACTTTTCCAATCCGTTTTTTTCAAGTATGCCAAGAATTTTTTTCCTTGAGTCCATCTGAAATATATTGAATTTTGAAAGAAGCTGAACTATATCTTCCCCTACTATTTCATACTCATGTTCCGCAATTCTGACAACCTGATACTTTATCTTCATTACAGTCTCAACTTTAACAGGCTCTGCATCAAACTTGATCTTTTCGGGCATACTTCTTTTTAATTTCTCATATTTACGTATTTCTTCTTCCCTTCTGTCTTCTATTATGCTGTACATAATGCCTTTAAGTCTGTCAACATTATATCCGGTATAACACGAGATGGGAATAACAGGTTTTCCTATAGCCTTTTCAATTTTCGAACAAATAGTGACAAGTTTATCTTCTGAAAGAGTATCCGTCTTATTTAAAACTATTACTTCTTCTTTTAAAGATATATCCTTGTTAAATTTTTCAAGTTCCTTTCTTATGCTATAATAATCATTAACCGGATCTCTCCCTTCATACTCTGAGCCATCAATTATATGAACCAGAGCAAAACATCTTTCTATATGTTTAAGAAACTTATCTCCAAGGCCTATCCCTTCATGGGCTCCTTCAATCAGTCCTGGAATATCGGCAACCACAAAGGATTTTCCTTCATCTACCTTAACCACTCCAAGATTTGGAATAAGCGTAGTAAATGGATAATTGGCTATTTTTGGTCTTGCATTGGAAATTTTTGATATCAGACTTGATTTTCCTACGTTAGGAAATCCGACAATACCTATGTCTGCCAATAATTTAAGTTCAAGCTTCAAAACTTTTTTCTCTCCCTCAATACCTTTTTCGGATATTCTTGGAGCCTGGAGTGTTGAAGTGGCAAACTTTGAATTTCCCCGTCCCCCGATGCCTCCGCGAGCGACAATAACGTATTCGTTGGGATATTGGAGATCTGCTATTTTATCCATATCTGGATAATTATATATTACCGTTCCAACCGGTACTTCTATAACCATATCCTCCCCATCGCATCCGTATTGATTTTTTGTCTTTCCGTTCTCCCCGTTCTCGGCCAAAAACTTCTTTTTATATTTGAAATCCACCAGAGTATTTTTCTCAAGTACACTCTGTATTATGATATGTCCACCGGTACCACCGTTTCCTCCGTCCGGACCGCCAAATGGCGCAAACTTTTCACGACGGAAACTTATTGCTCCATCTCCGCCTTTTCCTGCTGTAATCTCTATTATAGCCTCATCCAAAAAATCAAACTCCATCTATTTCCCTCCGTTATTTCCTTTTTTCCCAAAAGTTTTTTTTATACTTCTTACATTAAATCCAAAATCTTCCTTTTCTTCATTGTCTATCGGTTCAATATGTATTATAACATCTCTTATATATGGATTTTCTTTTTTTATTTCATTTTCAATATTCTTAACAATCATGTGAGCTTGATGTACAGTCATCTGAGGATCAATTTCTATATGCATTTCAACAAAATAAATATATCCGGACTTCCTAACTCTTATTCTATGAGGATTTTTTACTTGATGAAAACTTTCCATTCCTTTTAAAATATCGTTGTATACATCTCCTAGTTCTTTGGAACCGTCCATTAGTTCATTGGAAGACTCCATGAAAAGAGAGATTCCGACTTTAAAGATAAAAACTGAAACAAATATAGCCAGCAAGGCATCTATCCACCATATTCCGGTTATAAATATCAAAAAAACTCCTGCAAGAACCGATATCGAAGTAAATACATCATTACGCATGTTAAGTGCATCGGCAACAAATGAAGAACTGTTTATTTTTTTCCCTATTGCAAGTTTATATCTGTATAAGAAAAATTTTGTAAAAACCGATATGGCTGAAACAATCAGTATCAAAGAAACATCCTTTATTTCAGACTGTTTTCCGCCAAGTCTGGAAATAGCACTTGAAAGAACTTCATATCCTGCATATATTACTATAAGAGAAAGAATTTTTGTTATGATAGGTTCAATTTTTTCATGTCCGTAAGGATGAGATTCATCGGCAGGCTTGCTTGAAAGTTTTGTAGCAATAAGTGTAAGAAATGATGTAAAAATATCTGTTACAGTATCAATTCCATCGGCTGTAATAGCAAGACTTCCTGTAAAAAAACCAATTGAAAGCTTTAAAAAACCTAAAACTGCATTTCCAGCAATTCCTATTAACGAACCTTTTCTTGCCATACTCTCTCTCTGTTTTATAGTAATTGATTTATTATCTGTCATATCTTCCCCTCCGGTTTTTGATTTTTTAAGACCAAAAAAGTTTTCAGAGTGGAATTTTTATGTTGCTTTCTCTTAGATGAACGCTGTAATGCTGAATTTTCTTTTCAATGCTATATTTTATTAAACACAAAAAGCAACACATATGTCACCTCCTTTTAATATTTACTCGACATATATAAGTGAGATTATACTAAAATTACATAGAATAAGTCAAGAAAAAATTATTTGTTTTTTAGCCTTGTTTATTGTATAATTAATTTGGAGGTGAGATACATGTTTGTAAGCATTACAAAGGATTCATTTATAGCCGCCGAAAGAGTACACTCAATTATTCCTCAGGATTTTATACAGTTCAGAAGAATGAAAAAGATGTTTCAGGGCGATGATGTCCTTTCTGAAGGCGAAAGGCGAGGAAGGGCCGATGCCTCAAGCCAGGAAGAAAAACTTGATGAGGAATTTATTAAAGGCAGTACAAGCCTTATAGATATTACTTATGGCAAAAGTGTTGAAACCATAATATTTATGGACAGTGGTCATCTTATATTAACTTGTGTGGAAGCCAAAAAAATAATTGACAAAGTAAAAAAATCAAGGAGGGGCGAATCATGAGTATTCCAATGCCGGTTGTAATAGAATCTGACGGCAGATATGAAAGATCATACGACATTTATTCCAGACTTTTAAAAGACAGGATAATATTCTTAGGCACTCCCATAGACGACACTGTGGCTAACGTTATTATCGCCCAGATGCTCTTTTTGGAATCGCAGGATCCTGACAAGGACATATCACTTTATATAAACTCTCCAGGAGGAGTAATAACTGCTGGTTTGGCTATATACGACACCATGCATTATATAAAACCGAGCGTATCCACCATATGTCTTGGACAAGCTGCATCAATGGCTGCGGTACTGCTTGCTGCGGGTGCTAAGGGAAAAAGGCTTTCTGTACCTAACAGTAGAATTATGATTCATCAGCCTTCTGGCGGCATGGAAGGAACAGCAGCAGATATAGAAATACAGACCAGGGAAATTCTTAGGATGAGATCACAGCTTAATCAGATACTCAGTAGCCATACCGGGCAACCTCTGAAAAGAATTGAAAAAGATATTGAGAGAGATTATTTTATGTCTGCGCAGGAAGCTCTTGATTATGGTCTCATAGACAGGGTTTTTGAAACTAAGAAGACCGATGATAAAAACAATAAATAATCGGAATGAAAAGACGTGGCCGCTATGCGGCTATGTTTTTTAATTAGGGGGAAAGCATGAAAGATCAAGAATTTACTCCTATGATTAGGCAGTACATGGAGATAAAAAAAGATTATTCTGACTCTATACTGCTTTTCAGGCTCGGGGATTTTTATGAAACTTTTTTTGATGACGCAAAAACGATGAGCGATACCCTCCAACTTACTCTGACAAAAAGAGCCGGACATCCTATGGCAGGCATTCCCTATCATGCGCTTGATAATTACTTAAAAAGACTGATAGATAATGGTTTCAAAGTTGCCATCTGCGATCAGATGGAGGATCCTGCTTTGGCAAAAGGAATAGTTAAGAGAAGTGTAACCCGTATTCTTACACCGGGAACAGTGGTTGAGGATTCCATGCTTGATGAGGGAAACCGTTTTTCAATTCTAATTGATAAAAAAAACAACTTTACCTTTTCAATATTTGACTTTACTACAGGTGAGGTATACCTCGACAGTATGGATAGTACAGACGAAGAGATGATCGATTTTATGCTTTCCTACGGAATTGTTCAGATTCTGCTTTCTTCTAATCTAAAATATATGCTGAAAATTATAAAAGAAAGACGTCCCGGAATATACTGCGAGGTTGTCGAAGATTGGATTCTCTCGGGAAATTATGATAGCCACCTTAAATCAGTTTATTCGGTAAGTTCTTTGGATTTTCTGGAGTTTTCCTCTTGTGAGCTTGTCCTGCTGGATGGTGTTTTCAAATATCTTGAAACCACACAGTTCAAAACAATAAAACATTTTCACTTTCCCAAAAAATTCAGAAGCAGTGATTATATGTTCCTTGACAGCAATACAATCTATAATCTCGGTGTAGTACCACAGCCAGAGCAAAGAGGGAAAAGTCTTTTTGATACTTTAAATTACTGTAAAACCAATATGGGAAAGAGATTTCTTGCTGAAAACCTTAAGCGCCCGCTCACAGACAGCACACATATAGAAAAAAGACTAAACGCAGTACAGATGTTAACCTCTGATAAAAAACTTCTAACGGAAATTCAAGATAGTCTCTGCGGGATAATGGATCTTGAAAGAATTTCAAGCAGAATCTCAATTCAAAAATCATATCCGAAAGATATAAATGCACTTTCATCATCAATTGAAAAAAGTTCTGAGCTCTCATACATCATTATGCAAAATATAGGCTTATATGAAATTTTTGGCGCCATACCTAAGTTGATGGATGTTTATGAAAAAATAGGAAGATATATCTTTGAAGATGCCTCTAATGATGTTGGAAGCGGAATGGTCATAAAAGATGGAATTTCCAGTGAACTTGATGAATATAGAAGTATTTCAAGAGATATCGACTCTGTTCTCAGGGAACTTGAAAAAAGAGAAAAAGAAACAACCGGTCTTTCAAGCTTAAAAATAGGAAGAAACAGGATCTATGGTTTTTATATTGAAATATCAAAGGTTCAGGCACAATCTGCTCCTTTATCCTACACGAGAAAACAAACTCTGACAAACTGTGAAAGATTTGTTACCCCAGAACTTAATGAACTTGAAAAAAAAGTTTTGGTCGCACAGGAGAAAATAAGGAAGATAGAAACTTCCATTTATGATGAATTTATAGTTTCCCTATCTTCTTACCTAAAAAGAATAAAAGAACTGTCAGCAGTTATCTCTGAAATTGATCTTGCCTGTTCCTTATCTCAAGCTGCCATCAGAAACTCTTATATAAGACCTTTCTTCGTAGAAAAGCAGGAAGAAATTGAAATAATAGAGTCAAGACATCCGATGGTTGAAAAAACTGTGGATAATTTTCAAAAAAATGATTTTGCGATAAGCGGAGGGAAAAACTTTATTATTATAACCGGTCCGAATATGAGCGGCAAATCAACCTATCTCAGACAGATAGGCTTGATAAGCATAATGGCTCAGATAGGCTCGTTTGTTCCGGCACAAAAGGCTTTTATAACCATTTATGACAGGGTCTTTACAAGAATAGGTGCCAAAGATGATGTCGTATCTGGAAAGTCAACATTTTTGGTAGAGATGCTTGAAATGTCTGGAATCCTAAGCAACTCTTCTCAGAAAAGTCTTATTCTACTGGATGAAGTAGGTAGGGGAACAGGAACTCTTGACGGAATAGCCGTTGCCTGGGCAATATCGGAGTATCTTTTCCAGGTTATAGGAGCGGTTACACTTTTTGCCACACACTATACTGAACTTACCATAATGTCAGAAATATATGAATGTGTTGCAAACAAAAGAGTACGAATTTTAGAATCAGAAAACGGTATTGTCTTTCTTCATAAAATTGAAGAAGGAAGCAGTAGCAGTTCTTATGGAATTGAAGTTGCTAAACTTGCAGGGTTTCCTGCAGAGATAACTCAAGAGCTTTAGAGATACTGGAACAGCTCTCTGATAAAGCAGATCTGGAAAACCGGCTTAAAAGAATCAAAAATATAAAACGCCGCAAATATCGGCTTGACGAGAACCAATTAAAAATGTTCTGATTTTTATGATATAATTACTCTTAGATTGATTTTACAGGAGATTACTTGATGGAAGACACCCTATTGAAAAAGAAGCTTGAAGATATAAGGCTTTATATGCGAAGTAACTTTTTGGACTGTTTTATAGTTATTAACTATGAATCCTCTTCCAGAAGTACAAGCAGGTTTCTTACGGGATTTCAGGGCACATTCTGCATTATCTTCATATCTCAAGAAGACTTTGATTTTTATACAGACAGTAGATATCTGGAGTATGTCGAATACGGATATAAAAGTCTGAACGTGAAGATATACGACGGAAATCTCATTCAGCTGCTTAAAAAGCTCCTATCTGCTTTCAAGCCTGGAGCCAAGATCGGTTATGAAGCCTCAAATATAAGTGTACGTTTTTACAAAAGATTTTTTGAATACTTCAAAAATTTTTCTTTTGTAGGTTGTGAAGATATCTTTCTTTCTCTAAGGACTAAAAAAAACGCGTCTGAAATAGATAACATAAAAAAAGCTGTTATTATTTCCGAAAAATCATATCTAGAATCAATTGAAAGGTTCGAATATGGAATGTCTGAAAAGGATTTCTCAGCTCTTTTGGAGTACAGGATGCGTATCAACGGTGCAGATTCCTGTGCTTTTGAGACAATTGTGGCTTCTGGAAAAAGAAGCTGTATGCCTCATGGATATGCTTCAGACAAGAAAATTGAGAAAGGCGATATTGTAATTGTAGACTTTGGTGCATGTTTGAATGGCTTGAATTCTGATATAACCCGTGTTTTTTGTGTTAATAAAATAGATCCAAGGTATAAAAAGGCTTACGATGTTATTTTATCAGCTCAGAATTTAGCTATTGAAGCTAGCAGACCGGGTATGCTGAGCAGTGATTTGGATGGTGTTGCACGCGGAATCATTAAAAAGTACGGTCTCAGCAGTTATTTTACTCATACTCTTGGACATGGTGTGGGCTATGACGTTCACGAAGAACCAAAAATAAGCAAAAACAGTTCTTATATCCTTGAAAGCGGAAATGTATTTACCATAGAACCAGGAGTATATTTTCCGGGCGACTTTGGTGTACGAGTAGAAGATACTATACTTCTGACAGAGAAAGGACATCAGAACTTCTGTTCGCTCACAAAAGAGATAATAAAACTCTAGTTTGATTGTCTCTTTAAAAACAAAAATCTAAAAGCACTGAGGAGGGAAAAAAATGCCAGTAAATCAACATAATACATTTGGAGAAATAAGTATTTCTGAAGCTGTTTTAAAAGATATTACACTAAAGACGGTTGAAACTTTTCTGAAAGCAGAAAAAATATATACAGATAAAGTAAAAAGAGATCTTCCAAAAAACGTCCGCATTACAGCAGACGAGAACGGGAGTGTTTCAATAGGACTCAAAATAACGGGAAAGTACGGTGAAAACTTAATTGATTTTACAAAAAAATTGCAAATACTCGTTAAGGAAGAAGTAGAAAAAATGTCTGAGATAAATGTAGCAACAATTGATATAACTATTGAAGAACTTGAGTATCCTGAATCTGACGATACAGAGGAACATGAACTTGAAGAAGCTCAGGAAGAACACAATGGCGATAATGGAGAGGAACAGGCTAACAAATAATAATTTAAGAAAGCGAGTGTCAGAATGGAAACCCCTTTACGGATTCTTAGAGAATGTGTTGTAGAAAGTACTTTTCAAATTAATTTTTCCGACGTGTCGCAGGACATGCTTATTTTTTCTTTGGAAGACAGTATGAATTTTAAAAAACTTCCTAAGAAATATTATTCTGTGGCATACGAGTATGTCGTAGGGATTAACCAGAACAGGCAGCTTATAGATGCCATTATAGAAAAGCATCTTGAAAATTGGACTTTTTCTAGACTTGGTAATATAGAAAAATGTATTCTGCGCATGTCTGTGTTTGAAATTCTTAAAAAACCTGAAATACCTTTAAAAGTAATCTTTGATGAATCAGTAGAGATATCAAAAAAATACTGTGACGATGAATCTTCCAAATTTGTAAACGGAATTTTGGACAGAATTTCCAGAGATTCTGATATAATAAGCCATAAGGCCAGTGATTGAAATGCAAGAGCAACCGCTATACAAGCTTTTAAGACAGATGGATTACGATCAGTTGGATGAACTTGCGCAGGAAATACGCCAGTATATAAAAAAAGTGGTATTTTCCAACAACGGTCATCTGGCATCAAATTTTGGAGTTGTAGAACTCACCCTGTCATTGTACAGGGTTTTTGATCCTTCACAGGATGTAGTTATATGGGATACCAGTCATCAATCATATGTCCACAAACTGCTTACCGGAAGATGGAACTCTTTCAGTACTTTACGTTCTCTGAACGGCATAAGCGGATTTACAAGTATAAAAGAATCCTTCTATGACCGTTTTGGAACTGGGCATGCAGGCACATCAATATCTGCAGCATTGGGATACTCTCTTGCAGATTCCTACAAAAACAATAACCGTTCTGTAATTGCGGTAATCGGTGATGGTTCGATAAACTGTGGAATGGCTCTTGAGTCGTTAAATCAACTAAAGTATCAGAATGCAAATATAAAGATAATTCTAAATAATAACGACATGTCTATCTCCAATAACGTAGGAGCACTTGCCGGTATTTTTTCTCGTTTAAGAGCCAAACGCGAGTATTATCAGTTTAAACAGTTTGTAAAGGACTCTTTGAGCGAAGCGCCTTTCGGCCAGGATCTTGAAATTGTTCTCAAAAAAATTAAGGATTCCATAAAGTATAGCGTTTACAGAAGTCCTGTGGGATACTTTGAAGATATGGGCATTAAATATTTTGGACCAGTTGATGGTCATAATATAAGTGAGTTGGATGTAGCTCTTTCTCTGCTTAAGGAATACAACGACAGCCCTGCGATACTTCATGTAATAACTAAAAAGGGAAAAGGTCTTGAAGAAGCAGAGAAAAATCCTACTAAGTTCCACGGCGTTTCAAAACCTTCAGAAAACAAAAATCCTTCGTATAGTACAATAGTAGGCAAGGTTTTGGCTCATTTAAAGGGATATGATTTCATATCTTTTACTGCTGCTATGTCCGATGGGACTGGACTTGAAGAGCTAAAAAAAGTAGCTCCGGGAAAAGTACTAGATATGGGTATAACCGAACCAAGTATAGTCACTGCTGCTGCAGCATTTTCTCTCAATGGTATATTGCCAGTTGTAGCTATATACTCGACTTTTATGCAACGGGCATTTGATTCAATAGTACACGATGTTGCCTTACAAAACGCACCTGTTCTTTTCCTGCTTGACAGAGCAGGACTTGTCGGAGAAGACGGACCAACCCACCACGGTGTTTTTGATATTTCTTTTCTCAGGCTCATACCCGATATCAGGATATTAACTCCTCTGGACGGTCAGGATCTTGCGGACATGATATATACAGCGGTTGTAAACGGAATAAAGGAACCTACCTTTATACGCTATCCAAAAGAATATGAAAACAATACCATCCAGAATATCCTTGACAGTTTGAAGACTGTCAACGAAAAATGGATATATATTAAAAAAAGTACTTCCAAAAATTATATTCTTGGAGTAGGAACCATATGCAAAACACTCAAAGAATGCGTAAAAGACTACGATATAAACGTCATTGGAGTACGAAGCATAAAACCCCTTGATACGGCAGTTATGCAGGAGCTTACTCAAAAAGCAGAAAACATACTTGTTTTTGAAGAGGGCTCTTTAAAGGGCGGATTCAATGAAGAGATATTTAAACTATATGGAAAAAATGTTTTGCCTTTCGGAATCAAAGATTCTTTCATTCCCGCCGGTTCGCGGCAGGAACTTTTGAATATGTGCGGACTGGATCATCAGAAAATAAAAGAAGCAATTGATGCTTTTATAAGGTCAAAGGAGAGGGATATGGCATGAAAAAACTTATTGTGATGTCGTTATTGTCCTTTATTATTTTTATATCGGCATTTTCTTTCGATATACTTGTAAATACCAGCTATTCATTCACACTTGACGCAACTGTTCAGACTTCTTCTGGCATACCAAGCGCTTATGATAGGAGTCAGAAACTCAACTATACAGGTATAAGGGTTAGCTATCTTATTCCTACTGAGGACAGTAAGGAAATTCTTTATGGTCCGTATATTGGATTTTTTTACAATCTATTTGACAAACAGACAGGATCATATCCCCAGCTTAATGCAGATGTGAAAGATATTTCCTACTCCATGGGTCTAAATGTTGTTTATACCTCCAAGCTTTTTCAAAGCATAAATTTTGACGTATGTGCATATGGAGGAGTTCATACTGATGATAATTTTAAAACATACTCCACAGAGATACTTATGAGTGGTGGATTTAACTGGGATTTTCTGTTTATAAATGCCGGATACGATATTCGATACTACTATGTGAATAAAAATAATACCATTGCTGTTAATTCTATTCCTATAACCGTGGGGGTGAGTTTTAAATTTTGAGTAATTTCAGAGCAGATCTTGAAATAGAAAAAATATTCGAATTGATCTCCAATTTTTGTGTTACTCCATACGGAAAAGATTATTTTTATAAAAATATCGTCCCTATAAAAGATTATAATATATTAAAACGTGAAACTATCCTTTCACAGGACGTTTTTGATATCTATAAATCCGGAAGGGAGTTTGAACTTTATGGCCTGGCTGATATAAGAGAGATTCTAGGAAAATTGAAGCAGGGTTCTTTTCTTGAACCTATCGAGTTCAGAAAGATTGCTAATTTTCTTAATCACCTTAATGCAGCCTTTCCAAAAAACGAAGAATTTTACACTGAAAGACTTCTCATGATACTTCAAAGTATTGTTTTGCACAAAGAATACGTTGATAAAGTTTATAAAACTGTATCGCAGGAAGGTGAAATTATGGACTCTGCTTCGGCAGAGCTTTCGCGTATACGCAAGGATCTTAACAAGACACGAGTCCTTGTAAATTCAAATATAAACGCTCTTGCCCAGAAGTACGCCAAATACCTTGCTATAGATAAGCCCGTTATACGTAATTCAAGACTATGCTTAGTAGTGAGAGGCGAGTTCAGAGGAAATGTACCAGGAATGCTCGTAGGAAAATCTGATTCCGGTTTTTCGCTGTATATAGAACCTGAAGCTACTGTTGAACTGAACGAACGCATAATCATACTTTGTGATGAAGAAAAAGCCGAAGTATACCGCATTCTTTCAGAACTGAACTTCACTACAAACAAGATTTTAAACTCACTTGAAAAAAATATTGAGATCGTATCTTATTTAGACTGTTTAATAGGAAAAGCACGTTACTGTATAGCTTACAAAGCAGATTTTTTTGTACCTGCTTCTCAAGCCTCGGCAATTTCCTTTGTTGATCTTAAGCATCCTCTGCTTGAGCAGAAAAATGCTGTTCCACTTTCGTTTATCCTTGAAAACCGCGGCATAATAATTACAGGTCCTAATACTGGCGGTAAAACTGTAGCTATAAAATCAATTGGAATAGCTTTTGTTCTGACTCACAGTGCCCTGCCTGTAACAACTGTCGGATGCAGTATCCCTTTTGTTGAAAATATTCTTACCGATATAGGTGATGAACAAAGTATTGCACAAAACCTGAGCACCTTTTCAGGACACCTAAAAAATCAAAAAGATATAGTCTCCCAGGCAGACGGAAAGAGCATAGTCATTATTGATGAACTTGGAACTGGTACTGATCCTATTGAAGGAGCAGCTTTAGGCAATGCTCTTATAAAAGATTTATTGGACAAAGGAGCTATGATATTCATCACCTCTCATCTTTCTGAAATAAAAACATTCTCTCTCAAGGAACCCAGGCTTTCAACCGCATCAATGTCATTCGATATCGATACTCTAAAGCCAACTTATCATTTTATGATAGGAGTTCCAGGAGCATCTCATGCAATAGAAATAGCCCAAAAAATGGGTTTTGCTGAAAGTATCATAACTCAGGCAAAAGAAAATATAGATAAAGAGTACATAAAACACGAAGAACTTTTTTCCAAGCTCAGCACTGTATATGAAAATGTTGCAGCAGAAAAGGATGAACTCAAAAGAGAACGTATTGAAGTGGACCGACTTAAATCCCAGTATCTTGTACAACTTGAATACTTAAAGAAGAAAGAACTTGAAAAGGCTGATAAAGAAATCTATAATCTTAGACTGAAGATTAAGAGTATTAAGTCTGAAATTGAATCTCTTATAAGTATGGCAAGGCAGGATATAAGCAGAAATAATTTTTCCTCCATAAAAGAGTATCAAAAGGAGCTCTCTCGTATAGGAACCGAGATAGAAAACCTTGAACCTCAGGAAGAACCTTCAGAAATGATTGAAGATTTAAAAGTAGGAATGACCGTGGTTCTTCCGGGAAAAGAAGAGGGAATAATAGAACAGATCAAAAGCAACAAAGCGGTTATTAAGCTTCTTAACTCGCCTGTCAAGCTCACATATGACCTTACTCAGATCAGGCCTTCCAAAAAAGGAAAAACCGAATCCATAAAAGATCAGTCTTTTCAGGCCAATCCTTCGGCTAAGCAGTTTTTTAAAGAGCTTGATATTCGCGGGCATACAGTTGATGAAGCCATACCTGAAATAGAACAGTATATATCAGAACTGATAATGTATGAAAAACAGTTTGGATACATTATTCACGGAAAAGGAACAGGAAAGCTTTCACAAGGAGTATGGAAGTATCTCAGAGCCTGTAGAAAAATAAAAGGCTTCAGACTTGGAAAAACAGGCGAGGGTGGAAGTGGAGTAACAGTAGTGGAGGTGTAGCTTAATGATATTTGCTCTGGATGTAGGAACAAGAACTTTAAAGGCTGTTCTGGCAGATATTGATGAAGAGGAGAACATTATAATTCACCACTGTATCATGAGAGAACATGAAAACCGTGCTATGATTGACGGACAAATTCATGATATTCATAAGGTTGCCAAAGGAGTCAATAAAGTAGTCACCCAGCTTAAAGAACTTTCTGGGGAAAAAATTGACACCGTAGCCGTAGCTCTTGCCGGAAGATTTTTGATAACCTCTACCGGAGAGTCTTCTATGGATATTTCTTCTATAAAATATATCCAGGAAGATACTATCCGCAAAATAGAACTTGATGCTGTCAAAACGGCCACTGAAAATCTTGACAACTTCTCATCCGGTATGTATTGTGTCGGTTATTCAGTTCTGTACTACAAGCTTAACGATGAGTGGATAAAGAAACTTGACGGGCAGCGCGGCGAAAAAGCCAGTGTAAAAGTAATTGCCGCATTTCTACCCAAAAACGTTGTTCAGGCCATGATGACAGTTCTAGAAATAAATAACCTGACTCCGGTACATATAACACTTGAACCTATAGCCGCTATGAACTTAATAGTTCCTCCTGATCTTCGAAACCTTAATATCGTAATGGTTGATGTCGGAGCCGGAACAAGTGATATTGCAATTTCTTCAGATGGTACCATCATAGGTTACGGTATGGTTCCCCTTGCCGGTGATGAGATTACTGAGGCAATTACCAAAGCACTTTTGGTTGATTTTGTAACTGCAGAAAATATCAAAAGAAATCTTTCAGTACAACAGGAATTTGTATATAAGGATATTCTTGATTTTGATCAGAAAACTTCTGCTCAGGATATAAAAAATATAATTGCTCCAGTACTGGATGAAATTACTTCAAAAATATCTGAAAAAATTCTGGAACTTAACGGAAAACCTCCAGTAGCCGTTATGATTGTCGGGGGTGGCGGAAAGGCAGCTGGTTTCAAGGAAAAACTGGCCGAAAAGCTTTCACTTATACCAAATAGAGTAGCTTTGAAAGAAGCTTCGAGTTTAAGTACTCTTGTTTTTGAAAATGAAAAGCTTAACGGAAGCGAGTTTATCACTCCCATAGGAATCGCCAACGTTGCCCTTAGAAAAGAAGGAAATGTTTTTAACACTGTAACCGTAAATGGAAAAACTGTAAATATGATGATGATAGGAAACGATCTAACCGTTATGCAAGTTCTCCTTCAAGCAGGATACACTATAAACCAACTGATAGGGAAACCTTCTCCTGCCATATCTGTGGAAGTTGATAAGAAACTGGTGATAAAAAAAGGAAATATGGGAAAAGAAGCCCCAATAAGAATCAATGGAATTCCGGCAACTCTAAAATCTTTTATAAAGCCTTCTGATTCGATAGAAATAGGAGAACCTCAGTCTGGCCCCGAGCTTATACTCAAGGTACGAGACATAATCAATCCGGGTGAATACTATATAAACGGTGAGAAAAAAAATTTCATTCCTCAGGTTTTCCGCAACGGACAAAAACTTACAGCCGATACTATTATAAACGATACTGACATCATTTCAACCAAAAATCCTTCTTTAAAAGAGTTGATAGGAGAGTTTCAGAAAAATGTAGTATTCACACTTAACGCAGTTCCTTATGAAGTGCCTGCAGGTCTGGCTGTAAGCAAAAATGGAGAAATACTTTCTGACTCATATCTTATAAATTACAATGACAGGCTGGAAATACATCCGGTCAACCTTCCTTCAATAAGGGAGTTTACCTGTACAGAATTGAAAAAAAGAAAAGTACTCTTCAATGATCAGATTTTGGAGATGCCATGTGAGGAGATCATTGTAAAAAACTCCGGCAAACCAATTGATCTGCAAACAACAGTAAGCGAAGGCTCGAACTATCTCGTAGAAATTGTTCCTAGAGATCCGACTCTTCTTGATATACTGGCATTTCTATCAATTGAAACTCAAAAAATTCATTCTTTTGAATTTTTTATCAACGGAAACAGAGCAGAAAGTTTTATTCAGCCTCTTTCTGAAAATTCTGTTGTAAGGTTTAATTACTCATGATAACAGGCATAGGTACGGACATAGTCAGGATTCAAAGGCTTACAGATCCATTAATAAAAAAAATCCTTTCTGAAAGCGAGTTTAGGATGTATCTTTCTTTTTCCTCGGAAAAAAGGAAAAAAGAGTTTGCGGCAGGACGCTTTGCGGCTAAAGAAGCTTTGATCAAAGCCAGCGGTTCATTTATCCCTTTTGATCAGATCGAAGTTCTTGCACTTCCGAACGGTAAGCCTTTTTTCTCAAAATCAACTCATGATTATCTTTTTTCTGTGCTTGGAAACATTAAGCTTCATATTTCCATTTCGCATGAAGATGAATATGCGACAGCCTTTGTACTTATAGAAAGGAGTGTGCCAGAAGAAAATCTATGATCCCGAAAAATATAGTAAACGAATATGAACAATTGAAAAACGAAGTACTTGCACACAATTATAAATACTTCGTCCTTGCCAATCCTGTTATTTCAGATGAAGAGTATGATAAGCTTTTCAAAAGGCTGGTTGAGATCGAGTCTCTTTATCCCCAGATAAAATCTCCCGACTCTCCATCTTTCAGAGTAGGCTCGGCCGCAGTATCTGGTTTTGCAAAGATTCCTCATTCAATACCGATGCTTTCGCTCGACAACACATATAATGACGAGGATATAAAAGCTTTTAATGACAGGGTATTGAAAGGTCTTGATGGGCAAGCTCCGGAGTATCTATGTGAACTGAAAATCGATGGAGTTTCAATATCTCTTAGTTACGAAAAAGGAATACTTGTTCAGGCACTTACAAGAGGTGACGGAATTGCTGGCGAAGATGTCACAATAAATATTAAAACCTTGCATTCGATACCTCTTAAGTTGAATGCTGATATAGATCTACAAGTCCGCGGCGAAGTCTATATGCCTAACAGAGAGTTTGAACGGATAAATAACGAACGTGATGCCTTAGGTCTGACAGTTTTTGCTAATCCTAGAAACGCAACAGCAGGTACTCTAAAACTCCTTGACAGCAAAGAGGTTGCCAAGAGACGCCTTAGTTCATTTATGTACTATATTATCGATCCTTCTGCATTAAAAATTGAAACACAGCTGCAGGCTCTTGAGTATCTTGATAAAATTGGTTTTAGCGTAAATAAAGAGTATATGCTCGCCAAAAGCATTGATTCTGTAACAGAGTACTGGAGAAAATGGGATACACAACGGAAAACTTTGCCATATGAAACTGACGGCATTGTTGTAAAAGTTAATTCATTCACTAAGCAACAGATTTTAGGTCAAACCATAAGATCCCCAAGATGGGCAATAGCATATAAATATACTTCGGAAAAAAAGATTACTCGGATAATCAAAATCAATTTGCAGGTGGGAAGCACAGGAATAATAACTCCGGTAGCGGAGCTTGAACCGGTGCAACTTGAAGGAACAACAGTAAAACGAGCAAGTCTTCACAACTTTGAGTATATAGCAGAACGCGATATAATGGAAAATGATTACGTTCTGGTTGAAAAAGCAGGAGGAATAATTCCCCAGGTAATCCGTTCAATACCTGAAAAAAGAAGTGGACAAGAGAAAAAAGTCATTTTTCCACAATCCTGTCCGGTATGTGGTTATACCACAGGAAAACTTTCTCCACAGGAAGTTGCAGTGCGATGCCTTAACCCGCTTTGTCCGGAAAAAATTATCCGCAGTATTGAAAATTTTGTATCCAAAGATGCCATGAATATAGACGGTATGGGTCCTAAAATAATTGAAAGGCTTGCTCAGGCAGGATACATAAAGGATATCTCTGATATATACTATCTTGATGAACTGAAGATAGCTTCCCTTGGAAGTGGAATAGGAATCAAAACCATATCTAATCTTATGGATCAGATAGAAAAATCCAAAAATTCTAGTCTTGAAAGACTTTTGTGTGGAATAGGAATACCTTTGGTAGGGAAAAAAACCGCCAGAGATCTGGCAATAAATTTTAAAGATCTCAGAGTAATTGCTAAATCAAGCATTCATGAACTGACAACCTTAGAAGGAATCGGAGAAGATATGGCACGTTCAATAGTCTCTTTTTTTTCTTCTCAATCCAGCTGCACACTTGTGGAAAAGCTAGAAAAAGCCGGAGTAAACTTTATCTATAAGCAGGATAAGGTTTCTGATATACTTAAAGATATCATAGTTTCGGTAACCGGAGAACTACTCCGGTTTAAAAGAAAAGAGTTTGAAAAGTACGTACATGAACGCGGAGGCATTTTTTCAGATAATCTTACAAAGAAAACCAAGATACTGGTAATAGGGCAAAATCCATCTTCTAAAGCAGAAAAGGCCAAAAGTTGGATGATCCCGTCAATGTCGGAAGAAGAATTTTTTGAAAAATACAGATGAACTTTATGAAAACTGTAAAATCCCGGTATATAATAGAGTATATATACTGTCTTATATTTGTTTTTACGCTAAAGGAGGAGAAGTATGCTGAAAGATCTAATAAACGAAGACCTGAAATGTTATATGAAACAAAAAAATGTTGCAGCACTTAATGCAGTAAAACTTTTAAAAACCGACATAAAGAAAACCGAAGTTGATACTATGACCGTGCTGGATGACGAAGGTGTGGTTAAGATTCTTAAAAAACAGATGAAAATGAGAAAAGAATCTATAGAACAGTATACCGCCGCCGGCAGAACTGATCTAGTACAGAATGAAGAAGAAGAACTTAAATATTTGGTAAAGTATCTTCCACAGGAAATGTCAGATGATCAGCTCAAAGTGATCATCGACCAGGTTATATCAGAATTGAATGCCACCTCTTCAAAGGATTTTGGAAAGGTCATGAAAGAAGTTCTGGCAAGAACCAAAGGAAAAGCAGACAATTCAAAAATAAGCGGGATACTAAAGGGACTTTTACACTAAGATGATGAGAAAAACCTTTTTTATACTTATACTGATATTTTTATCCGTAACAGCTATATCTCAAAGTATTTCAAAGGACTCCATGATTCTTGTTGTAATGAAAGACACTCTTATGACTTCAAAGGTTGCACAAAAAATACGTGAGCTTGGAAGTTACAGTTATCTGGTCAGACCTTTTAAGAAAGTTCAAGAAGGCTTTTCGACCGAATGGACAGAAAAAGTTTTCGATAGTCTCAGCTTCATCGGAGATGTCTATTTATACATTGATTACAATGATTTATCCAAAAAAATGAGTGCTTGGGGAACCTTTAAAGATTCTTCGTTTTATCTTGAAAAAGATACTTTAGAGACAGATGATTGGGCATACAGGTTCAGTGTTGAGATTCTTGAGTACATTGCTTCCCAACGGCTTGTCAAAGACAGTACATGGAAGCTGCTTCAGTTGACATTCTATAAAGGCGTTGATGAATACCCCTATTTTCAGGATAATCTCCTTTATTATATATCCGACAGATATATAGGAAACAGGGAACTTTATATCTGGAATATGAATACAAATCTGAAAGAAAAAATACCTTTAGAACAGTCCTCGGAATATTTTCCGGATATTACACCGGACGAAAAATTTATTGCTTTTCAGAGTTCAATGTTTGGAAAATGGGATGTAGTACTCTATGAAACAGCAAGCAAATCCATAAAAAGGATTTCAACAAGTAGCTATAAAAATGCCTACTCCCCATACTGTTATTCTGATACCCTTATTCTTTTCTCTCAGGATGAAACAGACAGATCTTCGGAGATTTGGATGTACGATACGGTAGAAGCAACTTCACACCGGCTGACATATGTTGATAACATGCTTAAGTTTCTTCCGGCTAAATACGACTCAAATAAGATTATTTTCAGCGGAACCAATCTAATAACAGGCGATACCGGAATTTATGTTATAAACGATGATAAAACGGTATCACCGCTGATTGATTCACAGGTAAATGAGACAGACTGCTGGTCAGATTCAAGCAAGTATATTGTCTTTTCAAAGCTTATAGAAGGTCGTTATAAGATTTTCCTTTACAATGATGGACAGAGTTCTATAAAAACGCCCTCCATTGATGACGACTGTTATTACCCGACTTTTGACAAAGACAGGAATTTTATCTTCTTTACAGTTTACTATAAAGATAAAGAACCTGACGTATTTGTTGTAAGATTCTAAAAAAAACTCTTTACATTCTTCAATTTTTATAGTAAAATATAATAGTTGTGCCGGGATGGCGGAATTGGCAGACGCGTAAGATTCAGGATCTTATGAGCTCAGGCTTGTGCGGGTTCAAGTCCCGCTTCCGGCACCATTTTTTTATGAGGTGTTACATGAGGAGTGTTTTCAGCGATTTTACAGAAGATTTTTTTCAGATAATCTCTTTCAGAAAAGAAACCTGGGAAGATTTCTGGCAAGAATACAAAAGACAGAAACCCAAAGTTATAAGTGAATACCTCCGTCTCAACGGTATATCTGATGCCGATGCAGTGAGAAAACTCCTAACACTTGGGAGAAGATATATTGACATGGCTTTCTGGTTCAGGCAAGAATGCTTTTCAGAAATTAAGTACCGTATAGTTAAGATGCTTACAGACAATCCGCAGAAGTACCAGCTTGAACGCGGAGACTATTCTGTTCATGTAGTATGCATGTTTGGAGAAAAACCCTATGAAATGATAGATACTTATGCTGGAACAATAATAGCCGTTGATTTTTTATATTTTTACAATCATCAAAAGGAATTTTCTTTCGAAACCATTATTGATCAGGCGATACTTGATTTTCTTTCTAAAGTTCCCTTTGATAAAAAGAAAGCTGACTTTTGTATCTTACTGGAAGAAATTAAAAAGATAGTAAACGATACCCCTGACAGAGCTCAGGCTATGTCAAAAATTGTATCAGCCATGTCTAAAAGAATTAATTATTACAACTGGGTAGGCTTTTATCTTACGGACAATACCCAAAAAGATACTTTGATTCTGGGACCGTATGTCGGAGAACCCACAGAGCACACAAAAATACCTTTCGGAAGCGGAATATGCGGACAAGCAGCTCAAAATAAGACAACTTTTGTTGTAGGAGATGTTTCGAAGGAGACTAACTATCTTTCTTGCAGCTCCAAGACTCTTTCGGAAATAGTTGTTCCTATAAAAAAATCGGACAGTTCTGTAGTAGGTGAGATAGATATAGACTCTCATTTTATTGAACCTTTTGACAATAAGGATACGCTTTTTCTTGAAGAGGTAGCTTATCTAATATCAAAAAAATATTATAAATAAACAACCGCCGAGAGCGATTCTCAGCGGTTGTTTTCATTTTAAATCCACTTTTATTCCGATATTGTTGAATTTATTCTTTATATCTTCGTACCCTCTGAATAGATGGTCTATTTCTGATATCTGGGATTCTCCACAAGCATTAAGTGCAGCAATAACAAGTGCTGCAGCCGCTCTAAGATCTGTTGCCATTATCTGTGCCCCGGAAAGATTTGTAACTCCGTCTATTATGGCCGTATTTCCTTCTACTTTAATTTTTGCACCCATTCTGTTCAATTCATCAACATGATTAAAACGACTTTTAAATACATTTTCAGTTAAAATTGACCGTCCCGGAATAAGCGATAGCATTACCATAAGCTGAGGCTGAAGATCTGTCGCAAAACCAGGATATGGTTGTGTTTCAACCGAAACACTTTTCAGATTTGAAAAATCCATTGCAGAAACTATCATTTGTTTTTTATGTTTGTCGTATCTATAGTTAAAGTTCATATCATCAAACAAAGAAAAAAGGCTCTGAAGATGATCATATTCGATACCTTCTATGCATAAATTTTCACCTAGCAGCGCTCCCATAATAGCAAATGTTCCGGCTTCTATTCTGTCGTAGATAACAGAGTACTCTAATCCGGAAAGTTTTTTTACTCCTTTCACTGTTACGACAGGAGTTCCACCTCCGCGAATATCTGCCCCCATTCCCTTAAGAAAATTCACTAAATCCAAAATTTCGGGCTCAAGCGCACAGTTGCTTATTGTGGTAGTAACTCCATCCAAAAGAACAGCAGAAGTAATAATATGTTCAGTTGCTCCAACACTCGGAAATGGAAGATTTATACTTACATTTTTTTCTGATGCCTTTAGTGCACCGATAACATAGCCGTGTTCTACAGTACTCTCAATCCCAAGCTTTAAAAGGCCTTCAATATGGAAGTTCACAGGCCTTGCGCCAAGAGCACATCCTCCAGGAAGCGAAACCTTTGCTTTTTTTGCCACCACTACCAAAGGACCGTATATATTAAAAGATGCCCTCATCTTCCTTACCGGCTCGTAAGGTACTTCAGGGTTAATATGCCCATCCTGCAGAATGACCAGCATGTCACCAGTTCTTTCCACTTTCTTGCCTATAAAGGTCAATATTTCTATCATAGTATTTACATCCTCAATCTGAGGAACATTTTTCAGAACTACCGTATCCTCTGTAAGAACCGTAGCAGCCATTATAGGGAGTACAGCATTTTTCGCACCGGACACCTTTATCGTCCCAGTAGCTTTCTGCGGACCTTTTACATGCATTACCGTACCTGGAACATTATCTTTCATAACTATCTGCCCCTTTATCCTCATTCAGCTCTTCAAATATATCCTGAAGACTTATTCTTTCTAACGGTATGTAGTGTTTAAGAACTCCAATATTCCCACATCTGTCACAAAGCATTTCGAGCCTGTCCTGAATTCTAACCGTTATCTTTTCAAACACCTCATCAACAATATCTGTAAGCAGTATTACAAATCTATCTTCGCGATATCTGGCTATGAAATCAAGCGGTATTCTTACACTTTCACGTAAAACTTTTCCGACTTCTCTTTCCATACGCTTTTTAGCTTCACCGAAGCTGCTTCTCAACGTAGGGATAGTAAGAATTATTATCCCACATTCTTTTTTTAGCTCAAAAGACTTCTGATAGTATATGGCAAACAGTTTATCAAAAAAATCTTTTGAATAAACTCTTGTGTTTTCGTCTATTATCTTTCTGGTAACCAAATTCTGTACAAAATCATCAAAAGAATTAAACTCGTTTTTCACCAGTTCATTATACTGCTCCACCAGATAGTCCATCTCCATAAGTTTCTGTTTATAAAGTTCTACTTCCCCCTCAAGTTCCAAAACTCTTTTCTCAAGTTTTTCAACTTCCCCAGAACTATTCATAGGTCGTTTAACCTCCTGTAGATATTTTACCAATTCCAGAATTTATTTCCAGATGGACTTATTTTTCCCTGAACTGCCTGCTCTGCAAGATCTTTTACTTTCTGTGAAAAATAAATAACGGACTTATCATCATTATATGAAGGCTGTCTGTAAATAAGAATGGGTAAATCTTTTCTGTAGCCGCTCAATACTATTGAAGCCTTAAACACTTCCATTATGCTCTGGGAAAGAGTTTCTGTCGGATACTCCCAAGCGAGAGAAAGGATATTCTGTTTGTCACTTAAAAAAACATTCTCCTTAAAAAATATATCTGCTGAATCATCATCATACGAAAAAGTAATCATACTCCCACTTTTTTGAATAAGAGACTTGTAGGCATTTTTATCATCCCCGCGAGATACTGAAATTACCGGAAAAATCCCGGCTGCTTCAAATCCCCGGATCATTCTGTAGGTATGTTCTGCTATCAGAGAATACGAAGAGTTGAAAAAATCTGTCTTATTCTCTGAATCTTTTGTAAGTAGCCGTAAATTTCCAAAAATTACAAAATCAAATCCTTTACGTTTAAGAATTACTCCTATATCTCTCGCAAGCTTCTGAGTTACCTCAAAGTTGCGCATTGCTCCAATGCTAAGATAGCAAAGATCCTGGTCAAATTCTGATAGATCAAGAATATACCCGCTCAACTCTTGAGTAGGCACCTGTTCATTTATACTGTCATAAATACATCCAACCCTTGCGGAACAACAAAAAAAATCAGTTCCGGCTGCTGTAGCGGCTGTTGCAGAAAGTATCAATATCAGAAGAATCAAGAATTTTTTCAAGTATCTGAGCAACTCCTTCTTCATCATTTGTAGGAATAATATACTTGCACACGTTTTTTACATTTTCTGTAGAATTTCCCATCGCAAAAGAATTTTCTGTAAGCTGGAGCATTGAAATATCGTTCTGTGAATCTCCAAAAACAAAAGCTTCCGATATATCTGCTCCAAGTTTTAAGGTCATAGTTTCCAATGCATTTCCCTTAGACACGTCAACCGGAACAATATCAAGATAATTTCTGAAAGACATTACACTCTGAACGCCCGAGAAGTACTTCCCAATGAACTCCTGGATACTACCGAGTCTTTCAGGCTCATCTATAACAAGCATTTTATTTGGTCCCGATGGTGCAGATCTTATAAGTTCAATTAAGTCCTCGTGTATTATATATTCAACTGATGCATGTAATGAATAATCTCTTATCTTGTCACAATCTTCATATGTATAAAGCTGATCGTCTATATATATCTGAAAGTAAATACTCTTACTAAAAAAATACTTTGAAATTTCCACAGCTATATCTTTATCGATCAATGATTCATATATGAGCGTACCTTTTGCATCTTCCACTCTGCCGCCATTATACGTTATCAGATTTGCTTTACCCAAAAATGAGGGAATATATTTTTTCAGTATATTAACCGTTGAAGAACACATTCTTCCCGTACAGATTACAATCTCAGCTTGCTTACTTATTCTTTCCAGCGATCTGACTGTTCTGTCGCTCATTCTTACGTTTGAGTCAAGTAATGTTCCATCAATATCAAAAACAAATAAATCCATAACTTCCTCCTGCTAGATTCTATCATAAATCTTAATATAAAATCAATTATACTATCTCTGGGCATCTTTTGCATAAGCAGAAAAACAAAACACTTGAAGTTTTTTTAATACAGAAAAAACATCTTTATGATAAACTTTTTTTATAAGGAGATGTTGCCCTATGAATATAATAGATACTCATTGCCATATCTGCTCGGAAAATCTTATCCCCTTGCGTAAAGAGATACTTGATCAGTGTTCAGAGCTTAGTATGAAAATTATAGAAGTCGGCTATACACTTGAAAGTTCAGAATCAGCCATAAAACTCGCTGCGGCAAACAATAATATATACGCATCTATTGGTATACATCCCAGCGAGTATACTGCTGAAAAACCTCAAGAGCTGTATTCCCGCCTAAATAGTCTGGTCTTATCTCCCAAAGTGCTTGCTGTTGGAGAGATTGGTCTTGATTTTCATTGGGAAAGCCCTAAACCTTTTCAGTACCAGCTCCTTGAACTTCAGCTTGATCTGGCAAAAAAAAGAAACCTGCCCGTTATTTTCCATGTGAGGCAGGCTTATTATGAGTTTTATGAATTTATAAAATCTTATGATTTCTTATCAGAAAATGCTGTAGTACACTGTTTTTCATCAGATATCTCATGGGCTCGTCCACTTTTGAATCTTGGCTTTTATCTTGGCTTTGATGGTCCTATCACTTATCCTAAAAATGATGCTCTGCGGGAAGTTCTGGCGTTCTGCCCACAAGAAAAAATCCTGTGTGAAACAGACTGTCCGTATATGCCTCCTGTTCCATACAGAGGAAAAACAAACAGACCAGCCTATATAGTTGAAGTAATTAAAAAGATCTCTTCAATCAAGAATATAAATTTTTCAGACATGTCTGATATACTCTATAATAATGCTCACAGACTTTTCAGGATTGATCTCTCGTAAAAATCTTACTTTTGCTCGACAATAGAAAGAAACTTTATCCATACCTGATCTGATATCAGTACCGGATTTGATATATCGCTTATGTCGAAAACCAATGCCCCATCTTCTCCACAGGCTGCATACAGTTTGTTTTCCGATATCTGCATACTTATCAGAGCTGTATTCATGTAGATACTTGTTATCTTATATATATTACTCATATCCTCAAGCGAAAATATATCAATAAAATAATCACTCGCAGCATATAGTTTGTTATCATTGAGATACAATGATGTATACCCATAATTATTTTCAAGTTGTACGGAATACTTTAGATAAATATTTTCAGGATTGCTTACATCTATTATATCCAAGCCATTATCTGATGATGAAAAAATAATATTGCCGTTAATGTACTGCATCTGTCCATAATATGACTCAAGCATCAGCGTGCTTTTCAATACAGGATTGTATGGATCTGAAACGTCCAAAAGACTTAGTTGTCCTGAACTGTTACTGTATACATAGATACTTTCACCGTATCCATACATGTTTTCAATACTATCAAAACCAACCATTGAAACGAATGACGGATACGCAGGTGAATTTATATCATATATGGCTATCGAATACTGATCATTTATGTAAAGATACTCACCATAAGCATATACACTTACGGCATAATTCTCAGTATCAATATCAGTAAGATAGGTTATGTCCTGAATATCTGAAATATCGTACGCTCTTACTCCACTGCTTCCATTAGCAACATAAAGCGTATCTCCAAATACCCATGTGCTGTTAACATAATCCAAATCCATAAAATTGTATTTTACATAAGAATCTTCTGCTGATGAAATATCAAGAACCTTCAAGCCTTTTGATGAATCCGAAACAAAGGCATAGTTTTTGTACAGCTTTATATCACAAGCATAGTCCCCAAAGTTTGTAAAATTATATATCAAAGGTTTTTTGGGATTGCTTATATCGGCCATAAACCATCTTCCGCCTGCAGTACTCATATAGGCTATACCATCAGAAACTCTTGTATTCTTTATATAATCGTTGACAAAAAGCTTGCTTACCAGCCTTGGTTTAGACGGATTAGATATATCTACTATCTTAAGACCCTTATAACCGTCTGACATATAAACATAATTGGAGTATACATAAACCCCCTCACAGTAATCTTCACAGGGAAAAACGGCAAGCTCCTTAATATTTGTTTTGTCAGTGATATCCAGGATTCTCATTCCGGCAACACCTTCAGCCGTAAATACTGTGTTTTTCGTAACAAACAGATCTAAAATATTTTCACCGCTTTTAAAGACATTAATCGGAACTATACTTTTATCTTCATCCATTTTGAATATAACAAATCCTTCATATCCGCTTGCAACATAAAAGTATTTTTCCTGTGCCGCTACAGCCGAAACCAAAAAAAATAAAAATATAATAAAGGCCAGACCCTTCTTCATAATGATTCCTCCTTTAGTTTTTGAGTCTATTGTAAATATTATATCTTGACTATGTAAATTTTTTGTTTCTCAAACTAAGTAAAATTAATTGCCTTATAAAACAGAGAATTTAATGATAAAATATTATTTGTGAAAAAGAAATCGGAGGATTACATGATTACTCTTTACAATATGAATGAAGAAAAAATGATGACTCTTGCCGCAATCACAGCCGCCCAATCTTTCGCAGGGATGAAGATACTGCTTTACGGCGATCTGGGAAGCGGGAAAACTTTTTTTGTTCGTCATTTTATCAAAGCATTATCAAAAGACTCAAATATAAATGTTTCTAGTCCTACTTTTCCGGTGCAGCGGATATATGACACAGCTCCAAGAACCTCTCATGTTGATCTTTACAGGATCGCAGACCCTGACGAAATAGAGTATCTTGACATTTTCTCTGATGAGACAATGATCTATCTTATCGAATGGGCAGAGTACCTTGATTATCTTATGCCGCAAGAATACCTGAAAATCCGTATTGATTATACAGATAAACTTGAACTTAGAAATATCACTATACTTTCAGATTCTGAAAAATACTCTCTTATAATAAAACGCATAGATGAATGGAGGAAAAATAATGAAAATAGGAATTCTGGGACTTAAATCAACCGGGAAATCCACAGTTTTTTCTTTACTTACAGACTCTGTTTTTGATGGCTCTTACAAAACAGATGCAGTTGAAAAAACTGCCAAAGTAAAAGATGAAAGAATTGATTTTTTTTCCGATATGTTCCTTCCCAAGAAAACAACGTATGCAACACTTAATTTCATTGACATTCCCGGATTTGATTCAAAATCCGATCAAAAAGAAAAAACTCGTATTCTTCAGATGATACAGGCTGTCGATTCAATTATTCTGGTAATACGAGCTTTTGAAAGCACGGTTATTCCATGGCCACAGGACAACGATACTACATTGAAACAACTTGAAACCTTACGCACAGAACTCATAATAAGAGACATGGAGGTTGTGGAAAACAGACTTGAGAGACTTCAGGCAGATAAAAAGAAAAAGAAGAGCACACCTGAAATGGAAAAAGAAGAGGAACTTCTAGAAAAAATCAAACAGGAACTTGATAACGGAGATTTTTCAAGCAAGCTAGCGATAAACGACGAAGAAAAAAAACTTATAAGTTCCCTCGCACTTTTGACACTTAAGCCTATAATTGTCCTTTTGAATATTGACGAAGAACAGCTTAAAAATGCTAGTTATAAAGGCCGGGAAGATATTCTCACCGACTGTGGAAAACAGAACTTTGCTTACCTGGAACTATGCGGACGGATTGAATCCGACCTCGTAGAGCTTCCTCCAGAAGAAAAAGAAGTTTTCATGACAGAACTTGGCATTAAGAAACCTGGCATTGATACGCTTTCAAAAATTGTATACGACCATATTGGACTGATATCCTTTTTTACCGTAGGGCAAGATGAAGTAAGAGCATGGACAATAGAGAAAAATACTTCCATGAAAAAGGCCGCAGGAAAGATACATTCTGATCTTGAAAAAGGTTTTGTAAAAGCTGAAGTTATGAAGTCAAAAGACCTTATAGAGTATAAAAGTGAAGAAGTACTGAAGTCCAAGGGGTTGTGGAAACTTGCAGGAAAAGAGGAGATCGTACAGGACGGAGACATCCTTAACATAAGGGCAAACACCTGATGTCAATCCAGAATATAAAGCTGGTTCTAGAGCATCGTGATTATTCCAATCACTGCCAACGAATCAGATCCGACATCACAAGGCTCAACAGTTGGCTTGTGAATCCAAGGACGCTTAACGAAAGGAAGATGTATCTTTTTTATCGTACTGCCGGGAGAAATATTGAAAAAAAATTCATTAGCAGGCATATTAATGATTTTCAATTTCTTCTTATGCACATAATAAACAATCCAAACTCTTCCCGGTTCAATGACCTCAAAAATTACTATAAACTTACGGATGATGAACTGCAGACCTTAAAATTTCTTCTTTATCCGAAAAAGTTTGCACCGGGTGGATTCAATATCGACTTAAAAAGATACAATATTGAATTCTATTGTGCTGATGCCATTTTGAAAAAACTTGGATTCAGGGATTATATCGATCTTTATGCACTAATGAAATTTGTTCCGTATGATGCGGACAGTCCTATAATAAAGAATTTTTTAAATGAGGTTCTCTGTATTGATCCGTTAAAAACCAAAAAGAACTACTTTATGAAGGTAAAAGAATTCTATCTTTCCTTCAGTGAACTGGAACGTCAGATTATAGACTTTCGACTCAGCAGTATCTCTTATTATCATTACAGACTTTTAAGCTGTCCTACAGTCCGTGGGGCGGTAATAGACGGAAGTAATGTCATACGGCATAACTCCGAGAATAAACTTCAGAGGCTGCTTGATCTTATAGACAACCTCTTTATAGACGAAATGGTTTTTCTCCCTGCAGTCATTGTTTTTGATAAAAACATTGAATATGTTTTGGATGTATCCGAAAGGGAAAGTTTCCGAAATTTTGTAAACGACAGGTTTGTCTATTTTAATTCACCTGCGGACGACCTTATTTTAAGTATATCGGGAAAGCTTGACTATTATATAGTATCTAACGATAAGTTTAAAGATTATAAAGCAAATCAGGAAAAGATTCTTGAAATACGGAGGTTTTTGGATGTATAATCTGGAGGAATATGACTACAAGCTTGATCCAATGCTTATTGCGCAGAGTCCGGTTGAACCAAGGGATTCGTGCAGACTTTTAGTTGTTGACAGAAAAGAAAAAACGTTTGAAGATAAAATTTTCAGAGATATTTCACAATACATAGGAAAAGATGATATTATCGTTCTTAATAATACCAGAGTAATACCGGCAAGACTATTTGGAAAAAAAGACAGCGGAGCAGAAATTGAAGTTCTGCTTCTTGAAAAACTAGACAAACCGAATATGTGGAAGTGTCTTGTAAAACCAGGAGGCAAAATAAAATCATCTTGCAGACTTATTTTTTCTAAAAACCTTTCGGCAAATGTAATTGAGCATCTCCATGACGGAAGCAGGATTATCGAATTTGAAGGCATCGATGTGTGGAAAGAGATATGCCTTATCGGTCAAACCCCACTTCCTCCTTATATACATGAAAAGATAGATGATCCTGAAAAGTATCAGACCAAGTATGCAAAAGTAGAAGGAGCAGTGGCAGCACCAACTGCTGGATTACATTTTACTTCAGAATTAATAGAAAAAATTAAAGCCAACGGAACCAAATTTGCCGAACTTACACTTCATGTAGGTTTAGGTACTTTCAGACCAATTAAGGAAAACGACATTCGTAATCATGAGATACATGAAGAATATTACAGTATAGACAAAAGCACAAAAGAAAAAATAGATGAGACTAAGAAGAATGGCGGACGGGTAATTGCTGTGGGAACTACTGTAGTAAGAACCCTTGAGACGGTAGGGATATTTCCGGACAGACTGTTTGGAAAAACTGATATTTATATATATCCTCCATTTGATTTTAAATATGTAGACTGTCTGATTACTAACTTTCATCTTCCTAAATCTTCTTTACTACTATTAGTAAGCGCTTTTTCAGGATATGAAACTGTTATGGATGCTTACAAAAAAGCGGTAGCTGATCGGTATAGATTTTTTTCATTTGGGGATGCAATGTTTATAAAATAAGCTTTTTGAAGAGCTTATAACCTTTGGGGGGCATAGATGGAAAGGTATAATATTATTGATATTTTGGGGAGTTACTCATACTGTCAGGACTTTCTGGTATCTTTTAAAGATCGGTTTTACCGTTTGAGAAAACTCAATAGTCCTGAAATTTTTGACATGGCAGCTTTTTCAAAATTTGAAACTGAGCTGGAACCTTTCAAAATCTTTGGACTTGTGCTTCCGGAATTTCTTAAGTTTGATTCTGAAAGACCTGAACTATTCTACCCTTACCATAATGAAAAATCTTTTACAGGCGATATCTCAAAGAAAAATTACATACGCTCGCTTTACTTTTTTTTCGATCTGATTGATAAAGTAGTTCATGGCGTAAATTTTATACCTAAATGTCTTGATATTAGGGATCTTTGTTGTGATAATAACCAGAACTTTTACTTTATAGCTCCTTTCTTTAAAAACATATCTGACCATTCGGTCTATTGTCTTTCCGAAAACTCCGAAGAGGCTCTTATATCTGTCATGAATAGAATAATTAAAGACACTGATATACGTCTTAGGGGAACCTCCAGGAGATTAGATCTATTTTTCAACGATATCCAATCAAGAAAAATTGACTGTGTTTCAGAGTATTACAGTTTTTATAACTCCTTCTTTAAAGACATATGGCAGATAAAACCTAGAGAACCGTATTTTGTCGACAGGAAAAATGAAAAAGAGCTTATAAATCAGATTGTTTTGGAGAACTTATCTTATAAAAAGCTACTTGTCTACGGACCACAAAGATCAGGGAAAACGTCTTTGCTTTCTGTAATAAAAAACGAGATGATCTCCTCAGATGATTACTCTGTTATAGAGGCCCACAGCAAACAGGATATTTATTCCGGTCTTCTTCAGATAATAAGTGCCATAGAAAATATAGATTACACTGTGCTCAACGATATATCAAACCTCAACATAAAAATTTTCGACCTTCTAAACATCCTTAATACACATAAAAAATTTAAGATAGCAGTTTTTATAGATGACTACCATGACTATGAAAATGTTTTTTCAGATCTTCTTTCACTCATGGAAAACATAGATTTTCAGTTTCCTTTAATATTGATTGTATGTACAAACAGTTATGAACTGGTCTTAAAAAAGCAGTACAGTAATTTTATAAAGATCGAGCTACGGCCTTTTCAGATTGAAGATACGGTAACTGTACTCACTTCAATGCTATCTTCTTCATTTGCTAAAAAGAACCAGGACTTCATAAATTTTATCCAGAATGTTTCCAATGGTCTCCCTGGAAATATAAAAAGCCTTATACACGATATGGAGGAATCAGGAACACTTTTTTTCAAAAACGGCGATTGGCAGGTTGATTTTGATAAAATTGAGCTTAATGACTATTACTCTTTTATCCTGGAAAAAATTTCAAAAATCGAACCGGTTTTCCAAAGGGAGCTTTCTCTTCTTTCGGTTTTAGGAAACAACTTCCAGAAACAGGATATAAAAGAACTTTCTATTATTCTGGGAAAAGATTTTGATATACAGGGCTTGTTAAAAACCGAAATACTGCAAATAGAAGCAGAACATTACCGGTTCTTTGATTCACTCTATTGGCAGGCTTTTTATGACAGACTTGACAAGACTGAAAGAAATAAAATTCATGTACTGATTTCAAAAAATATAAATGAGTTCAGCAAAAAAATCTGGCACCTAAAAAAAGCCAAGCAGGATGCTCTTATCGCTCTAAACTTTACACAAAAAATGAAACGCTGCATTGATACATGGAGCGATATTGAGTTCATTGATTTTGGATACAGCGAACTTCAGAATATGGGTCTTGCAAACGATTGCGCTACAGTCATATATATCTATACCTCTATCATTTCCGAAAATTATATTCAGATTTCAGATCTCATAGATTCTCTGAAAAAAAAGAGATGGATGCGGTTTTACTATCTTCTTGCTAAAAGCTTTTTTTCTCCAAGGCAGACCATAGAAGAGGTTGATTCAATACTAAATAATACAGGAAACTCTGACTTTCAGATCTTATATCTGAATTATGTTAAGTTACTTGCATGTTCGTTCCTGGAAAATCTTGGCGATCTTAACGAACTCGAACAGATCTTTGAAACAGTAGAACGTATATACTCCAAACACCGCAACTTAAGAAAATTTACAGAAATATACCTTGATTCATGTATTGCATTTGACTCAATAGTAAAGGCTTTTGATAGAATAAGATCTATAAATATTCTTGAAAGCGCTCTTTTGCTGGCAAAGCAACAGAATCTTAAAAAATTTGAGATTGCCATTAATACTGCTTTAGCTCATAATTATATCAATGAAAGCCCTGTGCTTTTTGAAAACATGCTTAAAGAGATAACTATCCTTTCAAATAAATCCAACGATTTTTCAAGACTTGCCACTGTATATGCAACCCACTCATTCCACAGTCTTTACTCTGGAAATGTAGAAGAAACGCTTAAAGGCATACAGGAATCACAGAAGTACTCCAGACAGTCCAAAAACTTAAAGGCTGATGCTACCTGCCGTTATATAAAGGCTCTTTTATACTTTTACAGTGGTGATTTTAACAACATGAACATAGAACTGGCGCGTGATCTTGCGGAAAGCCTCAAAATGCCTGATTATCTGCAAAAAAGGTACAAGCTTCATTATCTTATAGTCAAGGTCATGTACGCCATATCGATTGATGCCAGACAGTCCGTTCTGTCATACCGCAAAGAGCTTGATGAGTTCAGAATGTCTGCACACGATATAATAGCCTATACTGATCTCTATCTGCTTGATAATCCTGAGGATATAAAAAGAAACTTTCTCTCTCTTTTTGACAGTGGAACTTATCAGGAGGAAACCATACTTTTTCTGCATGAAAAATTTCTGTTGTCACAAGAGCTTAAAGAACTTTTTGAAGTCAAATCTTTAAAACTGATCGAAAAATTTAGAGAATCAGATCAAAAGCTAAGTCTGGCAATCACTTATGAGGGATTGGCAAATTTTTACAGACACTTTGAAAACAAACAATTTGATGCGTTTAAGTTCTTCAGATTTGCCATACAGACTTATGAGACTCTTAATTTTAGAGAAAAAATTAAGAATCTCTCGGCAAAGTTTTACTTAAACCTTTATCCAAAGATATTCGGCGATATTTCAGCAGTCGATCCTGCGCTTGTTGAAAACAGAAAGCACACCGATATGCTCAGATTTTACGATGATATAGTATCTTACTCGCTTTCTATTCTTTCGTTGGACAATGCGCAAGAAATTGTAGAAAAAACAGGAAAGTTCATACAAAAACGATTTCCGGTAAAACACCTTTATATAAAAATTAAATCATCAAACTTTGAAGTAGAGAGTACAAATATAGATAACAGACCTCAGATAAAGGAAGTTTTTTCTATAAATCCTTTTGAAATCTCTTATATATCAAATTACAAAAGTTACACTATAAGCTACATACTTTCCAATGAAAATCTTTCAGCGAACTTTATGATGTTTGAATCAATTTTCGACTCCCTGTTGATTATCGATATGTTCCTCTCTTCTGCTATAAACAGGATAATACATCTTGAAAACAGTATAGTTGATTATCTTACTAATGCTTTTTCACGAAGGTTTACTATTTTGAGAATAGATGAGGAGCTTCAGAAATCAATCCGCGATTCTTCGGATTTTTCATTGATTTTTTTCGACATTGATAATTTTAAACATGTAAATGACACTTACGGTCATAAGATGGGAGATGACGTCCTTAAGCTTGTTGCAACACTCGCAAAATCAAGCATAAGAAGCTTTGATATACTGGGAAGATATGGAGGCGAAGAGTTTATAATCCTTTTGCCCAACACAGGGGCAGAGGAAGCTTTTACCATAGCACAAAGGATACGTAGAAATTTTGAGAGCAAAAGCATGGAAAAGTTCAAAATTCGTATAACAGCTTCTTTTGGAGTGACAAGTCATCTGCTTCACCCTGATGTAAGAAGTGTTTCCTCACTCATGGATATCGCAGACAGTGCACAGTATGAATCAAAGAGACTTGGAAAAAATACCGTAAACATAAAGTAATATTATTTATTATATACTTTTAAAGTAACATCCATTATCAGACGATAAGAAATCGTTAGGAGGAAAAATTCCAGGGAGGGATCTTTATGGATATCAATCACGTTGCTTCAAAACCCTTGTTTGATACGCAGAAAACCATTCAGGCACCGGTTGAGAAAAAAAATGAAAAAAACACTGAAGGACAGCAGCTGTCTTTGGATAATGTAAAAGATATCCTTCAGAAAAAAATGGAAAACGTCAAGCTTCTTTTCAACAGAGAAGCAAAGTTTGAAATTGACAGAGAAGCCGACCTTATTGTAGTTAAGATTATCGATAAGGAGTCAAAAGAACTTATACGACAGATTCCGCCAGAGGAAGCTGTTAAATTGGCCAAAGCAATGAACGAGATAGAAGGAATTATCTTCGATCAGAAGGCATAATGAAAACTCCCCATATGGGGAGTTTTTATTTTTCTTCTGATATTATTTTACCTTTGCCTGTAAATTTAGATATGTACGATCTCCTGTCAGCCAGATTCAATGCTTCTCTGTAATCAGACCTTTCTTGAGAATCTGTTATTCCTACGCTGAAAGAGATATTTTCATTTATTGACTCTTTCATTTTTACTAAAAGTCTTTCTAATACAACTCTGCAGCTAGATTTATCGACTCCGCTGAAAATTATTACGAACTCATCTCCGCCATATCTGTAAACTTTATCCTGAATCCTTACATGTATCATAAAAAGATCAGCTATTGATTTTAATATTTTATCTCCATATACGTGTCCCTTGGTATCGTTGACTGTTTTGAAGTTGTCAAGATCCATAAAGGCTATTGAAGATAAAACTCCTTTTCCCCAATTAACAGAAAGATCTTCAAAAAGCTTTGAATGATTGTACAGTCCTGTAAGTCCATCTTTAAAAGCCACATCAAGAGCCTGGTTATAGACCTGTGAATTTACAAGAGTAAGAGATATCGTCTGTGCAAAAACCGATAGAATAGTAAGATCCTCCTGCGTCGGACGCAACCCATTTACAGGAGAGTCCAACGATGCATATCCTATGATTCTGTCATTAGAATTTCTGAAGGAAAGCAGCAACATATCATCTGAATTCCA
>Ga0116182_1000188_pt1 | contig 68881 bp, 57 predicted proteins | sample AD_UKC077_MetaG_FD_89805 | JGI IMG/M metagenome (GOLD analysis project Ga0116182, IMG submission 89805) | Active sludge microbial communities of municipal wastewater-treating anaerobic digesters from USA - AD_UKC077_MetaG | ecosystem: Engineered > Bioreactor > Anaerobic > Digestate | place: USA...
ACAGTATAAGGTTTTAGGGGAGGAAGATGGCAACTATTGCCAGATTAAACGAGACAGTCGCTTTGCCAGATTAAGCTGGACGTTTTTTTTGTCTCACTGTCCAGCTTACATTGTCATTTATCTGCCTGTTTTGTGCCCGTTTTGCCTTGTTGACAATCATTTGGTCCATCTGATAGACTTACACAGCCGCTTGAGACAGCGATTTGGCGCAGTAGTTCAGTTGGTTAGAATGCCAGCCTGTCACGCTGGAGGTCGAGGGTTCGAGCCCCTTCTGCGTCGCCACAATTGCCGGCCTTATGCCGGCAATTGTCTAAGCCCAGATAGCTCAGTCGGTAGAGCAACGGACTGAAAATCCGTGTGTCGACGGTTCGATTCCGCCTCTGGGCACCAGAAATTTATTTGACTCCAGCTGGGATTTAGCCGCTGGAGTTTTTTTAACCGGATCTGTGAAAGATGAATGGCTTTTTTCTGTCGTATTGCAGCCCGGTATAACAAAAACCAGAGACTGCTCCAACTTACCTTAAGTTGATTTGTCCAGCGGCTGGCGGGTGAACTTGACAAAAGATCCTCTTTAATGGTGTACTAGACGGGTATTCAGTACAATTGCTTTGCTTCACATGTTATGCGAATCATTGACTTTGGATGATCAGCGGCATGCGTTTTTTTGTTTTTCGTAATGGGTACAAAATAAAATTTCAGGGGGTACCCAAATGAACAGCGGTACAGTGAAATGGTTTAACCAGGACAAGGGGTTCGGCTTCATCGCCAACGACGACGGCGGAGATGATCTGTTTGTGCATTTCTCCTCCATCATTTCTGAAGGCTACAAGACACTTTCCGAAGGTCAGAAGGTCACTTTTGACATTGAAAGAGATCCCAAGAACAATAAGCTGAGAGCGGCCAACGTCCGCTTAGCTTAAGGCAATTTTCGAAGGCCGGGCGCCGCCTGGTCAAGTCCGGAATCTTGACGTCAATTCAAGTGCCGGTACTTTCGTATACCAAGTTGACGCGTGTGCTCGGGACCGGTCCGTGAAGAGGCCGGTCCCGAACTTTTTTGAAGCAGATACCCCCCGTCAAGAGAATCCTTGCTATGGGCTCGGCATCCTGTGAGAAGGCAGGGGAACGTTCTCCTGCCGGTCCTCCATTTTCGCGAACGCAATTCTTCCTGTCTATCCTATATGTCGTCATGATGACTGCCCTTGTGTCTATGTCTGGTGGACAGATGTATGAGTATCAAAATATCGATTGGGTGAAAGGCTTGGCAGCACGGCCTTATGAGTGACCGCCCATAATATTCGTTTCAAAACAAAAAGGCAAAATCTTGTCAAAATGAGCACTTACAGGGCCTCTGCGGGATGAAAATCGTACAATCGTTGTCGCGTAAGTTATACACATAGTTATCAACATTATCAACAAAAATGTTGGTAAGTAATCGACAGACTTCCGGATAAATTATCGCCAAAATGCGCAAAACAAATGGCGAAAAGGAGATATAATTAGATCTTTTTTTGGGTGCGGCAAAAGAGGATACTTGGAATTCCATTCAGCTAACCGTCAAGAATTGCGTTGTCACCGCCGACCGCCTGCGCTAAAATGGGGAAAGGAAAAGGGAGGGGGTGAATATGAAAATCGCAGTCGCCAGCGATCAGGCAGGTTACGAACTGAAGGAGGCCGTCAGGCAACATCTTCTGGAACAGGGCCATGAGGTTCATGACGTGGGAACCTACTCCAGGGATTCGGTCAGTTATGCTGAATTCAGCCAGAAAGCGGCGGACAAAATCGTGGAAGGAACGTGTGAGCGGGGGATTGTCATCTGCGGAACGGGAATCGGCGTGTCCATGGTTGCCAACAAGAATCCCGGTGTGCGCTGCGCGCTTTGCACCAATGCCTACATGGCGGAGATGGCCAGGCGCCACAACGATGCCAACGTGCTGGCTTTGGGAGGCCGCGTGCTCGCGGTGCCTTACGCATTGACCCTGGTGGATATTTTCATGAAAGAGTCATTTGACGGCGGCCGCCATCAAATTCGGATCGATCAGATCACTGAACATGAAAGGAGCATCTTTCGTGACTAAAGAAAACAATTATGAGGGGGTGTTCATTTTTGACCACCCGCTGATCCAGCACAAGCTTGCCTTGATGCGCGACAAGGACACGAAATCGAAAGAGTTCCGTGAACTGGTCAGCGAAGTATCCATGTTGATGGCCTATGAGGTAACCCGTGATCTGCCCTTGCGGCCGATCGATGTCGAAACCCCCATTGGGACTGCGCACTGCCATATCATTGACGGAAAAAAACTTGCCCTGATCCCTATTCTAAGGGCAGGTTTGGGTATGGTCGACGGCATGATCAACCTGATTCCCATGGCCAAGATCGGTCACATCGGACTTTACCGCGACCCGGACACCCTCGAGCCGGTTGAGTATTATTGCAAGCTTCCCGATGACATCGAGAACCGGGATGTGATTTTGCTGGATCCCATGCTGGCTACGGGCGGTTCCGCGGCGGCTTCAGTCGGCTTCCTTAAGGCGCGCAATATCGAACACATCAAGTTTGTCTGCCTGATTGCAGCCCCTGAGGGTATTGAGAAGTTACATGGCGAACATCCGGATATTCCCATTTTTTGTGCCGGCTTGGATGACTGCCTCAACGAGCACGCCTACATCGTTCCAGGCCTGGGCGATGCCGGCGACAGGTTGTTCGGAACAAAATAAGCCGCTATTGCCTGTAAAGGAATCCGCAGGGCACTTCCCTCTGCCCAGAGGGAAGCGCCCTTTTATTCACAACGGAAGTAAAAAAAGTGTCCCGCAAAAGCAATCCTGCACTTGTCAGGGAGCAGGTATTGACGGTGACCATTCAAGCGGACCCCGTCCAGGCTTGTCCCGTTTTTTGACCCAAGGTCCTCAATAAAAAAGCTGCCGTCCTTGAGCAGAATGCGGGCGTGGATCCGGCTGATGGCGGACGAATCAATGCAAAGGTCGGCGTCCCCCAGATCCCTGCCAATAAAAAACTCTTCGGTGAGAATGTAGGCACGATGCCCGTATTCTTCCTCGGGTGTTCCCGGCAAGCCTTCTGACAACTGGGCGATTTTGTAGCCCGCGGGCGCAAGGTCGAGCTCATGGGTTATTTCGTGAATCGGACTTTCGCCCGCACCAAGCAGGACCCGGCAGGCCGCCTGAATCATGGAAGAGATTTTTCCGGTTTTCTGTGAAACTGCCGGCCGCCTTCCAGACGGCCGGCAGGGAGGGCCGGCAAGTGCCCGTGCCTCCTCCAGCAAGTCGCCATAGGCCTGTTTGGCAAAAAGGGCGCTGAAGCGGTCCGCCGTGAGGGGATCCCATTGAAAAACGCGGGCCATGAAATCCATGAGCGGCTCACCCTGATCTTTCAAGCCCGCATGATCGATTGAGAAGGGCAGGCAAATCAGTTTCACCCCGGGCTCTTTATCCGGGCAGCCGGGTTCCGTGAAAATAAGATCCGGCCGCAGCAGATCCTGCTCGACCAGCAGAAGGTGGTCAAGTGCCTCATCGACCGCGGTCATAATCCTTTCGAACAAGCGGTAACCGGTGGCCTTATCCCCTTTTATAGATTGGACCGCCCGGCACAGGGGCTGGAGATTCCCCACCTCTGCAAAGAGAACCACTCCGCCACCGGCGCTCAGCTGCCAGGAAAGGGGCAGGGCGCTTGCAGGGCGATGGCGGAGCAGTCCGGTCTCAAGGCAGGGATCCGCATCACTGCCTGCGGAAGCCAGGCGGGCTGACAAGCGGATAAAACCGGGAAAACCTGTAGAGTCCACCATGCCAGCCACTCACCCTACAATCCTTCAATGACTGAAGAGGTGAAGACTTTATCGATCAGTTTGTTGGCAAAGGCAATGATGTTTTCGCGGAACAAGAGAGCAATGGTGATCAGAACGGCGATAATGATGATCACTTCAAGCGTTCCGAAGCCGTCCCATGACAGCCTTTCCGGCTTTTTTCCTTTTTTCACGGCCGCCTCCTTTCAATAGGGCATGTCAATGTGTCTCCCATTATGGCCCCGCGCACTTCCCGCCCTGTTTCGCCGTCATGTCTTTAAGGGGCCAGGGGCGCGGAATTGACAGAATCGCCAGCTTCATAAAAAGGAGCGCATGCTGACCAGAGCCGGCAGGATGACGGTCACCATGACCACGATCAGGTCGATTGCCATGGGAATGACATAGAGCAGGGAGCGTTGCTCAGCTCTTCCTCTCAGGGCATCGCGGTAGAGCTGACGGCTCCGGTCAGATTGCATGCGGATTAGTTCCAGGATTTCCCCACCTCCTTCACGCTCATAGCGGGCCATCAAGCGGAGGGCTGCCTGCACCTCAGGCAGGGGGCAGCGTTCGGCCAGCTGGTCGGCAGCCATCACACTGTCGTAGCCTGTTTCAAGCAGCAGGGCCGCCTGGGCCAAACTTAAGGCAACCGGATTGTCGGGATGGGCGCCGGCAATGTTGACATGGGCCACCATGCGCAGGGAACGGTCAAGAGTCAGACCGCTTTCCATCAGGATATGAAGCGAGTTGACCACGGAAGGATAGAAAAACCGGAACTGCTCTTTTTGCCTGGCCGCCTGTCCAACGGTGATCAGGTCCCGAAGCGTTGAAAAAGCGAAAGGTGTCAGCAGGATCAGAAACCATGAAATCCGCCCCGACAGGGCAAAGAGGGCAGCAAGAAAAAGGCCTGATGCCAGATCGAGACGTTTTCTGGCCAAATAGGAAGGCCAGGCATATTCAGGATGACCGGACAGAAGGAGGACGGCTGAAGCGACCGACATGCCAATCTGGCCGGGCAGCCAGTCCAGGTAAAGGCGCGACAGCCATTTGGCTGCGGCTGGCTTTCGGGAGGCGGGCAGTTTTCCGCTGCCAGCCTTATTTTGCCGCTTCTTCTTGATTTTCGTTTTTTCAGGTGCTAAGAGCAAGAGCAAAATAAAGAGGGCGAACATCGCCACCAGATAAAGGAGTTTGAGCGGCAGCATCAGGGCAGGCGACTCGTGAATGGGCTGGCTGTAGGTTGAGGTATTGCTCAGGACAAAGCGAGCCATGAAGAAGGGGATTACAGCCAGGATCAGCGCTTCGCTGGAGTGACCGCGCCGTTCGTTGGAAACCTCGCTTTGTGCGTTGATCTGAGCAGCGAGATCCTGATGACTCTGACGGATAAAGATGTCAACCCTGCCGCCTGTCTGGGCCAGCATGATCAGCATGGTAAAGTCCCGCTTGCAAACCGGCAGCCCAACTTGCCCTGTGAAGACAGACAGGGCTTCGTTCAGGGACATCTGTGCCTCCAGGTTTTTTCTCATCCGGAAGAGTGACCGGACGATCAAGTTGTTGCGGCCAAGCTGGCCGGACAAGGGCCGGGCGGATTCGGAAAAAGCTGCTTCCAGGGGAATGCCGGCTGAAAGCCTGGTTGAAAGATAGCCCAAAAGATGGAGGTATTGGGTCAACAGCATCCGCTCCTCGCGCCTGTGGAAGAGACGGGCCAGACCGATTCCCAGCAGAAGTGCCCCCGCGGCAGTGACAAACCAGCAGGAAGGGGTGTCTCCGAGAAAGGCGATCAGGGCCAGCCGGGCGGGGATAACTGACAGGAGGACCCAGCGGATGGTTGACAGCCACCGGTGACGGGAAAGCTGTCTTTCTTTTCTTCTCCGGGACTTTGGAATACGACCGAAGACCCCCTCTTTTCCTTTGTTCATTTTCTGCATGCCTGCTCCTTTCGGCCGCGCAGGCGGCCAAGATGAACCGTACGGCAAAGTCTTTCCCCGGCAGGCGGCATTCCCCTATCTTCCGTATGATCGCGCGGAGGAAGGATTTTGCAGGAGGTTCCGGATTTGTTGGCACTTGTGTGAGGTGACCGGTAATGGACAGAAAGCTGAAAGGTTTCATCTTGAAAACCGGTGACCGAACTGATTTCGGCGACCAGCCGCCTGCCGTCGGGCATCCTGACCAGGTGGACCATGAGGTCGATGGATGATGCGACCATCCTTCTGCATGCCTCCCAGGGAAGCTGCGAGGCGGTCATGAGAAGAAGTGCCAGGCGGTTGAGCATCTCAGCCGTACTGTTTCCATGGCCGGTTGACATGGAGCCGGGATGGCCCGTCTGCATGGCCTGGATCATGTCGTAAGCCTCGATGCCTCTGACCTCGCCGACGATCACGCGGTCGGGCCGGAGGCGAAGCGAGGAATTGATGAGGGTGGACAGGGAAATGGTGCCGCTGCCATCGATCGAAGCCGTGCGCGCCTCAAGGCGGACCAGGTTATGTTTTCCAGTCAATTCGAGCTCGGCGGCATCTTCCACCGTGACGATGCGTTCATGCTGGGGAATGAAGGCGGCAAGTGCGTTCAAAAAGGTGGTCTTGCCCGAAGCTGTACCGCCGCTGATGAAAATATTTTTACGTTCCCGCACGGCGTCCGCCAGGAAAGCAGCCTCGCCTTGGGGGATGGTCTGATTATTGATCAATGCCTCCATGGAGGGATGAATGCCCGTAAAGCGTCTGATCGACAGAACCGGACCGTTTGGCGCGGCAGGAGGCAGGATGGCGTGAACACGGGAACCGTCCGCAAGCCGCATATCGGCAATGGGTGAGCGCTCGTGTACCAGCTTGTTGGCCCGCCCGAAAAACCGGCTGATCACATGGGTCATATGGGCAGCTGAATCAAAGGACAGATCGGTCATCTCCAGCTTCCCGGCCCGCTCGATGTAGATCTGGCCGGGGTTGTTGACCATGATCTCTGTAATATCCGCTTCCTCCAGAAGCGGCTGCAAAATATCGAGGCCCCGCATGGCATCAAAAAGATGGCGGATCAGGCGTGTTTTCTCCGCAACGGTCAAAGAAGAGCCCTGCGTCCGCTCCGATACCTCAGCGGCAATCATGCGCCTCAATTCATCGTCCGAGGGCTCGCTTCCCGGTTCAAGGTGAGAAGCGATGCGCTGGATCCAGAGTTGCTTTTCCTTGTAGCCCGGAAGCAAGGTCAAGACTCCCCGGGATCCGCCGTCGCTGTCGGGTCAGCCGGATGTTCGAGAATGGCGCAGCTTTTCGGGAGAGCTGCCAGAAAGATGCCCAGTTCACGCCGGGCCATCTGGGCAGCAGAGGAATCGCCCTGGGGAATGTCGACATAGAGCTGGTCGCAAAGGATAGCCAGTGATTTCAGCTTGTCAAGGGGCAGGCCCGCGGTATCGAGCCAGACCACTGTCGGCTCTGTTGAGGTGCGGGCATAGGCGCCGCAAAGGTTGACCAGCTGTTTCAGGTGCCGGGTCTCGCAGGCGATCATGTCATCTGCCCGGTCGGGGAGCCTGAAAGCAAAATAACCATTCTCATGTAAATAGAGCCAGGAACCAAGGTCACCGGCCTCCGGCAGGTCTCCCGAGGCGATCAGGCAAAGCAGGTCGCCCAGGGTTTGCCGGGGTCCCCGCCGAAAGGTGTCGGTGACCAGATAGAGCGGTTTGACCGGCAGGTAGATCAGCCTGCGTCCGGCGGCCATTTCCTTCTTGATGACATGCCGCGTGATGGCCTCGCTTCTTTCCTGGGAGAATGACAAGTGGCAGCCAAGCCACCGGCGGCCGGGTTCCGCCCCGGATGCGGCCGGATCAATTTGATCCGCCAGATGGTGCCTTATCGCCTGGTCAATCCGGCGGGCTCCCCCAAAACGGGGCACCCGCTCCATGAGCCCGTCATCATCCTGAGCGGACTCCTGCCCCCAATGGAGCACGACAGGGCCCCCGCTGACGGAAGTATAGGTGTTTTTGAGCGAGGAGGGAACGATCAGAAGTGAGGCAGGCGCGTCCAAAGTGAAGTCGCGGGAGGCCGCCGGTTTGACGACAACCCGGTAGGAGCCCGCTGCCAGCGCGCGGAGGCGGTCCGCCATCCGGTCGGCTGCCTGGCTGTATGTGTCTATCAAAACGACCGTCGGTTTGATCCGCACCACCTCCGCCCTGCCTTGTCCCAGCCATAACCTGTGGGGTTATCTTAAAAAAGAGCCCTAGATTTTCCGAGCAAAGAGAATGACAGAAAAGGCCTTCTCTTGCTTTTTTCGTCAAAGATCAGCCTGGCTGATGTGCTATAGTAAGCAAAATTGAATATCAACTTATCGCGAGAGGTGGAGGGACTGGCCCTGTGAAGCCCGGCAACCGCGGTGATGCGGCGGTGCTAATTCCTGCAGATCGCAAGATCTGAAAGATGAGGTTTGTGACAGCCTCCTCCCGGAGGCTTTTTGTCGCCACAACCCTCTTCTCCCGCTTAGGAACCAGGAGGTAAAAATGTTTAATTCAACGAATGACTCATGGCTGTTCACTTCTGAATCGGTGACCGAGGGTCACCCGGATAAGGTTTGCGACCAGATTGCCGACGCGGTGCTCGATACCCTGATCGGTCATGACCCCTGCGCCCGTGTCGCCTGTGAAACCGTTGTGACGACGGGCCTTGTGCTGGTTCTTGGGGAGATCACCACCAGTGCCTATGCCGATATCCCCCTGATTGCACGCGAAACACTGCGCCGGATTGGCTATGCAGACAATCAGACTGGATTTGATGCCTCCTCCTGCGCAGTCTTAACTTCAATTGATGAACAGTCGGCGGATATTGCCATGGGAGTCAACTGTTCACTTGAGGCCCGCGAAAATGGCGACCACGATACGGGGGCAGGGGATCAGGGCATGATGTTCGGCTTCGCCAACAGTGATACGCCGGAATACATGCCGCTGCCCATCACCCTGGCTCACCGGCTGACCAAAAGACTGGCCGAGGCGCGCAAAAGCGGGCATGCCCCCTCCCTTTACCCGGACGGCAAATCACAGGTAACCATCCATTATGAGGGCGAGCGGCCCGTGCACATCGATACGGTAGTCATCTCATCCCAACACCGCGATGATGTTCCGTCCGAGCAGGTACGCGAGGAAATTGAGGATGCTGTCATCTACCCTGTTCTGGCAGGTGATTTATTTGACAGTAAAACCAGGATCCTGATCAATCCGACAGGCCGTTTCGTGATTGGAGGACCCCAGGGCGATACGGGCCTGACCGGCAGGAAAATCATTTGTGATACCTATGGCGGCTTTGGCCACCATGGCGGCGGAGCCTTTTCGGGCAAGGATCCGACCAAGGTTGACCGGACGGGCTCCTATGCCGCCCGTTACATCGCGAAGAATCTGGTCGCTGCCGGATTTTGCAGTCAGTGTGAGGTTCAGATTGCTTACGTGATCGGTGTCGCCCAGCCGGTTTCAGTCACGGTGACCACTTTCGGCACAGGCAGGGGACATTCCGACCAGGAGTTGAGCGCTCTGGTCAGGCGGTCTTTTGATCTGCGGCCCGATGCCCTGATCGAGCGCTTTGATATGCTCCGCCCCATCTATGCGCAGGTCAGCAATTACGGTCATTTTGGCAGGCCGGACCTGGATCTGCCCTGGGAGCGCCTTGACGCCCTTGAACAACTCCTGTCAAACTGAGGAAAGCAATCATTCTTATGGAGTCCCGGCAAAGGCATGGCTGATCACAGACAAGGTGAAATCCGGAAAGATAAGGCTTCCGGCATGGAAGAATCTGTCTCTTTTTCAGGCACCGTCCTGCGGGTCGTTTTTCGTGATGAAGACAGCGGCTATACCATTTTGGAGCTGGGCGGCGAAGAAGATGAGCTGGCCCTTGTCGGCATCATGCCTCATCTGTCGGCGGGTGACAGGATTTCAGGAGAGGGAAGTACAAGCGACCATCCCGTTTACGGCCCGCAGATCAATGTCCGGACTATTTCGAGATCGGTTCCGCAAGGGCAGGCAAGAATTGAGAAGTATCTCTCGGCAGGCGCTGTCAAAGGTGTGGGGCCGGCTACTGCGAAAAAACTGGTCCAGGCTTTCGGGGATAAGACGCTTGAAGTCATGCGGCTTGAACCTGAGCGGGTGGCTGGAATCCGGGGTATCGGGCTGAAAAGGGCCCGGGACTTCCAAAGCCAGCTGGAGGAGGACCGTCAGTACCAGGACTTGCTCCTGCTCCTTCTGCCCCATGGGATCGGGCCCTCACGTATCCTGCGGATTCACCGGATTCTGGGCGCCGGTGCGGAGCGGCTGATCCGCGCCAACCCTTATGAGCTTGCCAGCCGGGTTCCAGGCATTGGATTTTTAACAGCGGATGCCATCGCCTCGGCTGTTGGAATAGCCGGTGATCACCCGGCAAGGCTTAGGGGAGCGATTCTCTTTGCACTCCACCGCTCTCTTTTCAAGGGCGGCCACACGGTCGAATCGGCCCAAGCAGTCGCGGCTTCGCTCGCCCTTCGGCTGGAAGTCGGTGAGCCGGGGTTGATGCAGGCCATGGACCAATTAATTGAGGAGGGCCTGCTTGCCCGCTTGTCAGAGATGATGGAAAGAGGAAAGCTGCCGGCCAAGACCCCTTCCGGTCAAAACGGCAAGTGGGCCCGGGCTGCAAAAAAATTGGCCAAAGACCGTCTGCCGGCAGAGGGAGGCAAAAGCGGCAAGCCTGACCTGCCGGTTTCACCTGATTTGATCGCGCTTCGCGATGTCGCCCGGATCGAGAGGGCGATCGCGGAGCGCACCCTTCAATTGTCTGCCAGCAAGCTCTCCTCCAGGCAGTCCGTCAGCTGGCAGGAGGCGGCGGGCCTGGTCGAAGCTCTTGTGGAAAAAGAAGGATTCAAGCCCGGCGAAGAGCAGCAAGAAGCGCTGCTGATGGCGCTGACCCAGCCACTTTCGATCGTGACGGGCGGGCCGGGTACCGGGAAAACAGCCATGGTGCGCCTGCTGACGCTGATTCTCAAGGAACGGGGAGAAAAAATCCTTCTGGCGGCACCGACAGGCCGTGCGGCCAGGAGGCTGTCGGAAGTTTGTAAAATGCCCGCCAAGACACTTCACCGGCTGCTGGCGCTCCGGGCCCAGGACGACGAGCTGCCCGACGCATCCTTCTGGCTGACGGCGGAACCCCTTGACTGCGATACCCTGATTGTTGATGAATGCTCCATGATTGACCTCTTCCTCTTCGCCAATCTCCTGTCGGCAGTCAAACCGGGCACTCGCCTGCTGCTGATTGGCGATGCGGATCAGCTGCCTTCAATCGGCCCCGGCCAGGTTTTGCGTGACCTGCTCCAGACTCAGGCGGCAGCGCATAAGCAGCTGACCGAGATTTACCGTCAGGAGGCACACAAGCTGATTGTCAGCAATGCCCACCGGATCCTGAAAGGAGACCCGCTTGAGTTCGATCAAACGCTGGAATCCGACTTCATCTTCATTGATTGTGACGATGAGGAGGCCATGCATGAGGGGGTCATGAAGCTGTGCCGCCAGGTCCTGCCCGGCTACTACGGGGTCACCGGTCTGAATGGCGTCCAGGTTCTTTCAGCCATCCGGCGCGGTCCTGCGGGTGTAAGCCGGCTCAATCGCAGCTTGCAGGAGCTGGCCCACACAGGCTCATTTCAAGTCCTGGAAGCCGGAGGCCATCCATTCGCCAGGGGCGACAAGGTCATGCAGACCCGCAATAACTACGATCTGAGCTGGGAAACCGTCGTGGGAGGCAGGCAGGGCAAGGGGGTCATGAACGGCGAAACTGGCACGGTCCAGTCCATCAATCCTGCCGGGCCAAGCCTTACGGTTCTCTTCGAAGAGGAACGCCTTGCCCTGATCAAAGGTGAAGATCTGAATGATCTGGACCTGGCCTATGCCATCACCATACATAAATCGCAGGGGTCGGAGTACCCGGTGGAAATTCTGGTTATTCCTTCCGGCGCGCCCTCCTTTTTGACAAGAAATCTGCTCTATACAGGAATCACCCGGGCCAAAGAAAGGCTATTCCTCCTGACAAGGCGCCGTACCCTGGCCATGATGCTGAAAAACAACGAGGCCAACGAGAGGCGAGGCAGCCTGGTTTGGCAGCTTTCCCTCCGGCAGTGAACAGGCATTCCCGTTTTCGAAGAATTCTGTCTCTTGCCCAAAAGACCTTTGAGAAGCTTTATTACATTCCCTGCTGCGCCATCTGTGATGAAGCGGTTCATCCTCCGCTTCCCTCGCCCTTTATCTGCAGAGACTGCCTTGCCGGGCTTCCTTTCCGCCTGGGCAGGGAAGAAATTGAATGGCAGGGCGGCTTTCCCCTGTACGCCACTTTCTTTTACAGGGATGACCTGCCCAAACTCCTCGTTTCCATGAAATTTTCAGGCCGGACGGACCGGGCCCGTGCCTTGGCTCCTCTTATGGCGCACACGGTCCGCCGCCATCATTTAGGGGCTGACGCCATCATCCCGGTCCCCCTTCACCGGCGCAGGAAGGCGGAACGCGGCTATAACCAGGTTTCGGTTCTCGCGGAGTGCCTCTCAGAGGCCATCGATGTTCCCGCAGTTGAAGGGCTCCTGATCCGCCATCATTACACGGAGCGGCAAAGCGAGGCCCATTCAGTCAAGGAGCGGCAGCTGCATCTTCAAAATGCTTTCAGTATGGACCCTGCCTGTCCGCTTTCCTCCTCGCTTCAAGGGCGCCCCGTTATCCTCCTCGATGATGTGCTGACGACAGGCGCGACCATGATGGAAGCTGCGCGGCCGCTTATGAAAGCCGGGATACGGGTGACCGGGTTGGTGGCGGCCACAGGGAAAGACCGCTATCAGGGTTACGGTGAGGCGGCCGATCAATGGTAAGATATCCAAAACATGAAAGAGGTAATCTCCATGAACGGGTTGATTGTGGCTGGCCTGATTATTCCGGGGATCATGACCGGGATCGGGGCCATTCCCGCCCTTTTTGCCAGGGATGTGCCGCGCAAATGGCTTGACATCATGCTGGGTTTTGCCGCCGGCGTCATGCTGTCAGCGACCTGCTTTTCGCTCATTTTGCCCAGCATCGAGCATGGCGGCGGGACGCTCACAGCCGTCCTGGTGACTGCTGCCGGCATCGTGGCCGGCGCGGCCATGATTGACCTGATTGATCATTACGCGCCGCACGAGCACCTGATCTCGAAGCATCACGAAGGGGTCGTCACGGATTCCTTGAAGAAGATCTGGCTCTTTGTAATCGCCATTACCATCCACAACGTTCCCGAGGGCCTGGCTGTCGGCGTCGCCTTCGGATCCAATAATCCCGCTGGCGGAATTCCGATTGCCATCGGAATTGGACTTCAAAATCTTCCGGAAGGCCTGGCGGTGGCCTTTGCCTTGATGCGTGAAAAATACAGCGCAAAAATTGCTTTCTGGATTGCCCTGATTACGGGGATCATTGAACCGGTCATGGCCTTTTTGGGTTTTGGCCTGGTCCGCCTCTTCAAGCCGGCTCTCTCCTTTATCCTGGCGCTTGCGGCCGGTGCGATGCTTTTCGTAATCGTCGACGAAGTCATCCCCGAAACCCACAGCAGCGGAAATGAGCGGGCCGCCAGCTATGCCATGCTGATTGGTTTTGTCATCATGATGGTGCTGGATATCGCGCTCGGCTAATCAAAATAGGCATGTGACAGCTGACCGAAACGGTGATGGCTGAAGAGGACCAGGCGGTCCATGGTGAAGGGCGGTATACCCAGGATCTGGTAGATGTCAAGCGAGCCCGGGGCCATGGTCTGCCGGAGGGTGCCGGCAAAATCGAGCTGGGATCTGATTTCTGTTAAAAAACTCAGCATCAAAAGGGGATCGTGGACAAAGATGACCAAGGCCAGCAGGCAGGCGAAAGTATCCTTCTGGCCGATTCCCTGCCTGTATTCTGAAGGTGACAGAAGACCCTGCGGGAGCAGGGAAAGAAACGCTTCCTCTGGGATCAGGCTGGTCATCTCGCTGGAGAAAACACGCTCGCCGTGGGCGATGGTGTTACGGTATTCGCGCAATAGTTCAAGCGCAGCGTTGAAGAATTCATTTGAACGTTCCGGCGAATGGCCCGGAGGGATTGAAGCCGATTCGCCCCACATCATTTTTGAACAGATTTCCTCCCTGTCCGCTTCCCTCAGAATGTGATACCACTGGATGGCCAGACCGAACTCGATGTCGTGGACAAACATCCAGGGAGGCAATTGCTTCTTGCTGGTGAGAAACTTGTGAGAATAGGAGTTGCTCCGGGTGTCGGAAAGCAGAAATTTCAACTTGCTCCTCAAGGTCCGCAGGATTCCCTCGGTTGCCGGGTTGGAAACATCGTAATGTCCCTGGTAAAAAAAATTATTGCGGGGATTATCGATATCTTCACCGCTTTCGGTACCGAACTCGCGTGAAATCAGATAGGCAAGTTTTGTTTTAAAGGAAGCTTCGACGTAGAGAATCCCCTTGAGGAGGACCTGGTAGAAGTTGATGTTGAGCATGTGGGCAAGCTGAAGATCAAGCAGGGAAGGATTTCCTTCAAAATCCCGCTTGTCAAGACCGCCGTAGAGATGTTTGTTGAGATTGACCAGGGAATAATAGGAGAAGGTACTAAGGGCTTCGACTGCTTCTTTTTCATCAGTCACTTCGATGCCGCGGCTTCGCATGAATTCAATCTGTTCGGCGTAGGTGCGAAAAGTTTTATGTTTCAGCATGATTGACCCTCCCTTTTTGCGCTTTCATTATCTCACGCCCCCGCTGGTTTGCGGCCGCGGTCCTTGACAGCTTTGTAGGGCTGGGCAGCTGGTGCCGGTTCCGGATCGCCCTTCCCGTCCATCCACCAGCGACCGGTCAGGGGGGAGTAGTAGAGGGGTAAGTCTTTGCCGCAGATCCGGCACAGCCAGCACTCGCCGGAACCTGCCGATCGGGCGGCCCGGCGGCCCAGGTAAAGGGAGCGGGTGATCTCGTAGCGCGAGCCGTCCTCCCAGGTAATTTCGAGCGGATGCCGGGCGCCGGAGGCGCTCATCTCAAGAATAACGGAAACGAAGACGGGCCGGCTCATGGTCCGAAGAATCCAATGGGATGGATAACATTTTCGTTTTTTATGTCGTGTTCAGTAAGCGAGCGGTCGGCAAGTGAGATCCCGCGCCGGACGGCCAGGCCGCCGTAGCGGCCGCGAAGCAGATCGATGGTATTTTCAAGCTGCCACACGGCTTTCCGCCTTCTTTCTTCGGGCAGGAAGGATTCCTGGTTCAGTTTCGAAAGAGGGATGAGATTGCAGGCGCGTACGCCAAGACTTCGGATCCATTGCCCCGGCTTGAAATGGGCCATGATGAGCTTGAAGGCCGCCGGTGCGATCTCGGAACAGAGTTGGCTGGCAAGCGGGAGGGGGGCCTGCCGTTCAAAATTGCAAAGCTGATAGTCGCGCAGGCTGACCTGGACTGTCCGGGCTGCCATGCCGGCGTCGCGCAGCCGGCTGGCAACCGATTCAGCCAGCATGTAGGTGACCGCCTTGATGTCCTTCTCCGTGTAGAGGTCGTGCCGCGTCGTGATGGAATTGCCGACCGATTTGATGGGGATCTCCCGCCCCGATGAAGCGACGGGTGTCTCATCAAGGCCGGCGGCGAAGGTGTAAAGACTCAGGCCGACAATACCGAAGCTGGTGCGGAGGAAGTCCGGCCCTGCCGCAACGAGCTGACCGATGGTCCGGATGCCGACACGCCGGAGTTTGCGGTAAGTTGCCCGGCCGACGTAAAGCAGATCCTCGACGGGCCGGGAATAGACAATGCTGCGGTAGTTATGGCGTGAAATAAGGGTGGTGGCGTCCGGTTTCTTCAGGTCACTCCCAAGCTTGGCGTAGATTTTATTCCAGCTGACCCCGACACTCACGGTCAGGCCCAATTCCTTTTTCATGCGGCTCCGCAATGTTTCGGCGACGGCAAATCCATCATCCCGGGGGCAGTCGCTCAGGTCCATCCAGCACTCGTCGATGCCGAAGGATTCGACACGGTCCGTGTACTGGCGGTAGATCTCGCGGGCCAGCCGGCTGTAGTAGAGGTAGCTCCGGTAATCGGGCGGGACCAGAACCAGCTGCGGACATTTTTGTTTGGCCTGCCAGATGGTCTCTCCCGTCTTGATTCCTGTCTTTTTGGCCAGTTGATTTTTGGCCAGCACGATTCCGTGCCGGTTGACCGGATCGCCGGCAACGGCGCAGGGGACGGTCTTCAAAGAGGGCCGGCCAAGCATCTCCACGCTGGCGTAGAAGGAATTCTGATCGACATGCAGGATGACCCGGTCCTTCATTCCTGCAATCCTCCGCTCAACAAAGAGGCCTCGATGGACCAGCGGTGGGAGGCGGCATCGTAAAAGAGGGTGACGGGCCGGTCTTCGATCAGGCAGGAAAAACGCCAGTCGGAAGACCCGTCTTTTGCCAGGTTGCGCTGCGGCGCCTGGAGACGCCGGCTGATCGTAAACTCCGAACCGTCATCAAAACAAAGCCTGAGCGGGAAAAGATCACCTTCGGGGGTGATCTTCGCCACGACTGTGACATACCTGCGTTCCATGCCAAACCTCAATCGAACAATCGTTCGTATTTAGTTTAACACGTACATATGTTCGACGCAAGCAGCCAGCTTCTTATTTCAGATTGGCCTTAATCTCCCTGCCCTCCTGGTCATATTTTTTCTGTTTGCCGGTGATGGTTTCGATCTCAACTTTCCAGACCCCTGTCCGGCCAATGCTTCTGGCAACCTCCCGGTCAAAATGATCCATGAAGGCCGGCGTATAGCGAAGGCTGATGGCCCGGAGCGCCTCGATCTTTTCTTCCACGTCTGTGACTTCCAGCGCAGTCCCGCTTACGATGGCTGATTCGTATTCAGTGGAGAAATCATCTGTCCGCGGCTTGACGTTGACGGCACAGGCGATCGAAACGCGCGGATTATGGCGCAGCGCCTCAAATTTATCCCCGGCAGGCGCGCCGTGGAAGTAAATGAAACCGCCGATTCTTGCAATGGAGAGCGGAATGCCATAGGGGCGCCCATCCGGCAAGATGGTACTCAATACGGCATAGGGGCACCGGTCAATCACTTCCAGCGCCAGGGTTTTGTTCATCTCCCTGTCTTTTCGTCTCATCCTTAACACCGGCCTTTCTGTTTGCTTTGCAGGAACCCTTTACATTGTACGACAGCAGGCAGAATTCATGTTATAAAGGGAAAAGAAGTCTGCCGGTTTTGCAGATCCGTCAAATGATTGAAAATAAAAACCGCAAAGGAGACCAATATGTGACTGATTATTGAACTGATCGCCTGGATCGGGCGAAAATTGAAGCAGCTGGCGCTTTCCCTTGACAGGAAAGTTCGAAAAAAATGAGATTTTAAAAAGGTTCTTATTCCGAATCTTTCGCCGTGAAGGCATGAGGGAGGCCTTGCGGAACAGGTGGGATATTTGTGAAGGAATCATGGAGTTTTTGTTAAGTTAAAAACTTCAACGCTTGACAAGCGCCATCTGCATATTTATGATTGACCTACGTATCTCAAAATAAGAGAGCGTGATCGTCATGCGTTGATTCGTGTAAGGCGAATCGCCCTCTCTCCTTGCGGAGAGGGTAAAAATCATCCGGGTGACCGGGTGAAAAACAATTGGAGGAAGATTATGACCAAGAAGATTCTCGTGGCTCTGCTTGCCGTGATGCTGATTCTCTCGGTCGTCGCCTGCGATCGTGGTGAGAAACCGCCCGCCGGAGGTGACTACAAGATTGGTGTCTACACAGGAACCGTCTCACAGGGGGAGGAGGAGTACCAGGCAGGTCAGAAAATGAAGGAGCGTTACGGTGATAAGATCATTACCGGAACCTATCCCGACAACTTCTCATCTGAGGTCGAACAAGTCATCCAGGGTGTCCTGCAGCTGGCATCGGATGAGAAAGTGAAAGCCATTGTATTCGTGCAAGCCATCCCGGGCGCGGCGGCGGCCATTGACAAGGTGAGAGAGACCCGTCCCGATATGCTCTTTGTTGCAGGTGTCTGTGCGGAACCCCCGGAAGTGATGGCGGCCAAAGCTGACGTCAACCTGCTGGTCGACGAAATTTCCATGGGGCATACCATTCCCGAGGAAGCGCACCGCATGGGAGCCAAAACCTTTGTTCACATCTCATTCCCGCGTCACCTCGGCTATGAAACCATCGCGACCCGCCGTCAGATCATGATCGAGACATGCAAAGATCTCGGCATCACTTTCATGGATCTCGAAGCTCCTGACCCGACGGGTGACGCCGGTATCTCAGGCGCTCAGCAGTTTATCCGGGAAGACATCCCCAAGAAGATTGCGGAACTCGGTCCTGATACCGCCTTCTTCTCAACCAACTGCGGCCTGCAGGAACCCCTGATTCAGGAAGTGCTCAAGGGTGGAGCCATCTATCCGCAGCAGTGCTGCCCGAGCCCCTATCACGCTTACCCCGCAGCCCTGGGTGTTGACCTGGAAGGCCACGAGGGCGATGTTAAGTTCATGCTCCAGTCCATTCGCGACAAGCTTCTGGAGGCTGGACAAGAGAAGCGCATGTCGACCTGGGGTGTTCCCATCAACATGCTGATGCTGGAAGCTGGTGTCGAGTACGCCATCGAGTTCTGTGAAGGCAAGTTCACTGAACGCCACGATCGTCCTGCGCTCGAGCGGGCCATCAAGAAAGTGGCCGACGAGTACAAGGCGGGCACAATTCAGATTTCCAACTTCAAGACCGAAGATGGCAAGGAGCTCGATAACTTCTACATGCTGCTGGCTCCCTTCGTTGACTTCAGCAAGCCGATTGAGTGAGCACTTCACGGTGAACGCCTAGATGCTGTTTGCCTGATGCATGAGCGCGCCGGCTCCAACAGGAGTCGGTGCGCTTTTTTAAAAGCGATCATCCAGGGGCGGGCGCCGGCGTGCCGGCGGCAACGCCCGGACAGAAGGAGAATGAAATGGACGGGCCACCCATTTTATCCATGAAGGGGATAAGCAAGGAATATTTTGGCAACCGTGTACTGAAAAATGTTGATCTGGCTGTCAGACCAGGCGAAATTCATGCCCTGGTCGGTGAGAATGGCGCCGGTAAGTCAACCTTAATGAATATTCTGTTCGGCATGCCTGTCATCCACACGACAGGTGGCTTTGAAGGGGAAGTGGAAATCGGTGGCCAGCCGGTCAAGATCATGAGCCCGCACGAGGCCATGGATCATGGCATTGGCATGGTCCACCAGGAATTTATGTTGATTCCCGACTTCACCATTGCCGAGAATATCAAAGTGGGACGGGAAATCGGGACGCCGACCGTATTTTCCAAGGTTTTCGGACCCGCCCTGGATATTCTTGACCGCGAGGCCATGAGCCGCGACGCAAAAAAAGCCCTGTCCCGGATTGGGATGAATATTGAGGACTATGTCAAGGTTGCCGGCCTTCCCATCGGCTACAAGCAGTTTGTTGAAATCGCGCGCGAAATCGACAAGACAGGAATCAAGCTTCTCGTTTTCGATGAACCGACAGCAGTGCTGGCAGAAAGCGAAGCGGAGCGCCTGCTCGAAATCATGAAAATCATCACCAGCCAGGGGATTGCGATCATCTTCATCACCCATAGGCTCGATGAGGTTATGGCGGTGGCCGACAGCCTGACCATCCTGCGCGACGGCGAACTGGTCGAACATGCCATGACCCGTGACATGACCGTGGTTGAGATCGCAGCCAAGATGATCGGCCGCAAGGTTGAGCGCCTGATTGATCTTGGCGATACCTGCCGCGTCTGCGAACAGGAGACGGTTGCTTTTGAATTAAGCAATTTCAGCGTCGACATGCCCGGTGAACAGGTCAAGGGCATGAACGCCTCCGTTTTTGAAGGAGAAATCTTCGGTTTCGGTGGTCTTGCCGGCCAGGGGAAAATCGGCATCATCAACGGCGTCATGGGGCTTTTCCCTGCCGAGGGTGATGTCACGGTTTTCGGGGAAAAACTCCGGCTTGAAAGGCTGGGGGATGCCCTGAAGCATGACGTGGCTTTCGTCTCCGAGGATCGTCGGGGCGTCGGACTCCTGCTCAACGAATCCATCGAACGCAATATTGTCTTTTCAGCCATGCAGGTCCACAACCAATTCCTGCGGCGAATCGGCCCCATCAAGATGTTTAACCGGAAAAAGGCGAAAAAACACACGCTGGATATGATCAAGCTGCTCGATATCCGTTGTACGGGTCCCCACCAGAAGACAGGAAGTCTTTCCGGCGGCAATCAGCAAAAAATCTGTCTGGCCCGTGCGCTTACCATGAATCCGAAGATTCTTGTTGTCGCCGAACCGACACGGGGGATTGACATCGGAGCAAAAAAACTTGTTCTGGAGCATCTGGTCAAGATGAACGTCGACCAAGGGATGACCATCGTCATTATCAGTTCGGAACTGGTCGAGCTGCGCTCCATCTGTGACAGGATTGCCATCGTATCCGAAGGGAAAGTTGCAGAGATCCTGGCGCCGGATGCCTCTGACGCGGCCTTCGGGCTGGCCATGTCCGGAATGTCCCTCGCCGGTGTTGAAGGGGGGGTTGAAGATGAGTAATACGAAACAAACGATCCAGCGCATTGGCTGGCCCCGGCTGATCATCGGCCTCTTCTTCGTTTTGCTGGTCATTGTGTCTCCGGTTATGGGCCTGAAAATCACGGATGTCTTCAGTGATGTGCTCCGGCGCTGGTCCATGTTCGGTATCCTCATCCTGGCCATGGTGCCGGGCGTGCAAAGCGGTATCGGCCTGAACTTTGGCGTTTCGCTGGGAATTGTCGCCGGCCTGATTGGCAGTACAACGGCCATTGAATTGTCTTTCCGGCACGGTTCGCCACGGCCTTGGACCGATCTTGCCTTTGCGCTCCTGATTGCCATCCCAATCGCCACTTTGCTGGGTTTTCTGTACGGTCTGCTGCTCAACCGGGTCAAGGGATCTGAAATGACCGTGTCAACTTACGTTGGCTTCTCAGTTATTGCGCTTTCCAACATCGTCTGGCTATTGCTGCCCTTCCGGTCCGGCGTCCTCATCTGGCCGATCGCGGGCGAGGGTATGCGTAACACCATCAACCTGGAAGAAAGTTTTGGCGGCCTGATGAGTAATCCCGATGTGGTGGCAAAGATGCCCACAGCTCTTCACTGGCTGGCCTTCAGGGTGGGCGGCGTGGTCATACCCCTGGGGATGATTCTCTTTTTCCTTTTCATGTGCCTGGCGGTCTGGTTTTTCCTTTGGAGCAAAAAAGGAATTGCCATGAGCGCCGCGGGGGAAAATGAGCTCTTTACCCAGTCCAACGCCATCAATGTCAACCAGATGAGGATTCTGGGCACCGTGCTGTCTACCGTACTCGGAGCCATCGGCATCATCATGTATGCTCAGGTGTTTGGCTTCCTGCAACTCTACAACGCCCCGCTCATGATGGGATTCCAGTGTGTCGCGGCCGTTCTGATCGGCGGCGCGACGACAAGGCGGGCGACGGTGACCAACGTCATTGTCGGTGCCCTTCTTTTCCAGGGAATCCTGACGACCTCCCTGCCGGTAATCAAAAGGCTGATGCCTTCGGGAAGTACTTTGTCGGAGGTTGTCCGGATCATTATTTCGAATGGCATCATTCTTTACGCGCTGTCGAAAACGAAAGGAGGGAACCAGATTGAAAAATAATCATGACCTGAATCAATCAGCCGTTTCCCAGCCGGACGTCATCGTGATGCAGACGGAAACGCCCTTGAAAAAAACGCTCAGCTGGCTTTTCGAAAACAAAGTCATGCTGATGTTTGCTGCCCTCTGTATTGGCGCTGTCGCTGTTTCCGGCAACACCGTCGGTTTCGTCCTCGGAAATGTCCTCATTCGTTTTGGCCGTAATGGCTTTACTGTGTTGTCCCTGCTCATCCCGGTACTGGCTGGAATGGGGCTCAACTTCAGCATTGTCATCGGAGCCATCGCCGCACAGACGGGATTATTTTTCGCCGTGGACTGGGGTTTGACCGGCATGACGGGCATGCTGGTCGCTTTCCTTATTACAACGCCTCTGACCATGCTTTTCGGCTTCGGCGTCGGCCGCCTTTTCAACAAAATGAAAGGGGCGGAAATGATCGCCGGCCTGATCCTCGGCTACTTTGCGGACGGACTCTACCAGCTGTTTTTTCTTTACATCCTGGGAGGTATCCTGCCTGTCAGGACCAATAGTCTGGTCATACCCGGCGGTATCGGGATCAAGAATACCATTGACCTGACCGGTAACATGAAATATGCACTTGATCTGGTCAAGCTGGTGGATCTGGTCCTGGCCCTCGCGGTGCTTCTTGCCATTATTGCCATCATTCAGATAGTGGCCCGCCGGAAAAATGGACAGCCTTTTCCTGTTAAGACGCTTGTTCTGCTGGTGCTGGCCGCCCTCATCTATGGCCTGACTTTTATTCCCGCAGTCGGGGATTATTTCAGAACGGACCGTCTGCCGATTGTCAGCACCATTGAGATGGGAGCTGCCATCGCCGTCCTTTATGCGGTCTGGAAGCTGGTGAGCCACAAGCTGCGGCCGGATGGAAAGTTCAGGGTCAGGCGCTGCCTGATGATCATTGGGGTGGCTGCCGCTCTTTACGCGTCAACTTATATTCCGCTGGTTTACAGCATCATCAAGAACGCCTCCATTGCCGTACTTCCCTTTGCCCTGATCGCAGGCCTCTGTGTTTTCAACAAGGTCTTCCTGTCGACACGGCTGGGCCAGAACATGCGGACGGTGGGTCAAAGCCAGGTCATTGCCAATGCATCGGGCATTCACGTAGACCGCGTCAGGGTCATCGCCATGATCATGTCGACCGTTTTGGCTGGCTGGGGGCAGCTGATTTATCTGCAGAACCTTGGAACCTTTGCAACCTACGGAGCACATCTGCAGGTGGGGCAGTTTGCAATCGCGGCCCTGCTGGTAGGCGGAGCTTCCGTCCAGAAAGCCACCAACAAGCAGGCCATTACAGGCATCATCCTCTTCCACACGCTCTTTATTGTCGCACCGGAAGCAGGCGCCAAACTCTTCAACAATGCCATGATCGGCGAGTACTTCCGTGTCTTCGTATCTTATGGCGTGATTGCCCTTTCCCTGGCCATGCACGCCTGGCAGCGAAAGACAAAACCGGCACTTAAGCTCGAAATGCCCGACTAGAACCGGGCCGGAAAGAAAAAATAGAAAAGCCTTGGAGCAAATGCCCCAAGGCTTTTTTGTGGCGCGCCCGCCAGAATTTGAATCCGGAACCTTCTGATCCGTAGTCAGACGCTCTATCCAGTTGAGCTACGGGCGCGTGACAGCTTTACCATACTAGCGCCCGCGCCGGGGCTTGTCAAGAACACCAAGGAGCAGGCCGTCAGTCGAAGATCAGGGTAATTTTGGCGATGTAATCAGATTCCACCTGAACGGCCAGGGTCGTCAAGGAGCTCTCTTTTTGGAGCTGCACCATGTAACCATTTTCACGGATAAAGGGGTAGCGGAGATAAAGCTCATGGACCGAGTCGCCCGGCCGAAGCCCAGTACCCGTTTCAAAGGAACTGTAAGTGATGCAGACCTGATGAAGATCGCCTTCAAATGAAAGTGAATCCGGATCGCAAAGCCCGGAGGCTTCAACAATCATCCCTGGCCAAACAGCTCGAAAGGAGACGTCGCCCAGATTTTCACTGTCCATGATTTCCAGATTGAGAGGAATTCCAAGCGTTGGCAAGGCTGTTTCCGAATCAATTTTCGCCCCGGTTTCGTCCGGGCCAAAGAGCGGCTGGCCTTCGAAGAAAAGGAGGGTGTCATCGGGCTTGAGGGGCTGTGCGATATTTTCATCCGCTTGGAAGCGGCCCCCTGATTCAGTAAAAATGACTGTGCGGGTTTTGGCAGGCCTTGAATCTGCGGAAAGGAGCTGTTCTTCAAAAACTGCCCTGCCGGGCATCATCTCAAGGCAGCGGTAGCTCCCCTTGCCGGTCAAAACCTGATCATGGTAAAAAGCCAACAGGTCTTTGGCACGCCGGTCGATCGCAGCGCTTTGTATCCGGCTTCGAATTTCCGTATTGTGGCGCAGAAGGGCCGACAGGGCCGGTTCCGAACCGCCTGCCAGCGCGTCAAGGTAAAGGATGATGTAATCGTAGAGGGCGGCCTGTTTCTGCAGCCAGGACTTGGAAAAGCAGGGGATGCCGCTCTCATCCTTGGTGACGGGAATGGCAAATTTCAATTCGCGCAGGTCGGATGTACGCGCTTTGATCCACCAGATGGATGCATCGGCCGGTTTGGGTGTCAGCTGTTTATCCGCTTTAGCTGCGTAGCCGCGGATGACCGCGCTCTCGTCTTCCGATGCCCGGTAATAAGATGAGATGCTGCCCGGCAGGCAGTCAGATAGAAAGGCCACATAGCGCAAAAACTCCGTCTGTGAAATCTCAGCACGCTGAATGGCAGGGATGGCATGCCAGATTTTGTCCCGGTAATCCGCATGAGTGATGGCCAGAGTGATCAGGCGGACCCATTCGTCCTCGCGAAAAAATTTTTCGTTTTGCGGGCGAAGCACAAAAGGTGCAACGTCAACTGAGGGCAGGTCGGCGGGCTGAGAAGAAAAAGGCGTGCAGGCTGTCAGAAGACAGGCTGAAGCCAAGACCAAAAGCGCAGCCAGGAGCCGCACGCTGCGAAACTTGGTTTTTCGATTGTTCTGAATCACCATGCCCTCAAAGTCCACTGAAATCGCAAGGGTCAGGCAAGGAGCCCTGCCTGTTTATTGTGCCCCAAGCAGGCTCCTGCATCAAGGATCGGAGCATGCTTCCTTTTTGCCCCGCCGGGAAACTGCCTCAAAAACGATGATGCCGCAGGCGACTGCTGCGTTGAGCGAATTGATCCGGCCCCGAAGGGGGATGGACAAGAGAAAATCACAGTGCTGGGCGACCATCTTTGACATGCCCTCACCTTCGCTGCCAACGACCAGGGCGATGCTGCCGCCGTAGTCGGCATCTTTGTAGCAAGTACCTGATACCGCACTGGTCCCGAAAATCCAAAAACCCTGGTCTTTCAGCATGAGGATGGTTTGGGTCAGATTGTTGACCCGGCAAAGCGGAAGGTGTTCAACGGCGCCCGCGGAAGCTTTGGCGACCGCCGCGTTCAGCGGCGCAGACCGGTGCCTGGGGATGACAACTGCATCGATGCCTGCCCCATCCGCCACACGCAGGATGGAGCCGAGGTTGTTGGCGTCCTGAATGTGGTCGAGCAGAAGAAGAAAGGGATCCCGGCCTTCTTCTTTACAGGTCTGCAAAATGCCGTTGAGGTCGGAATAGGCGTAAGGTGCTGCCTCGGCGATAATACCCTGATGGGCCCGGGTCAGGGCCATGCTGTCCAGGACAGCCCGGCTGACAAAATCGACCCGGGCGCCCTGCTGGCGGCAACGGGCCGCCAAGGCAGCCAGATCACCGCGGGCGTTTTCCAGCACATAGACACGATTAAGCGACCGGCCGGCAGCCAGGGCTTCGGCGACCGGATTGCGGCCCTCAAGCCGGGTCAGTTCCAAATCATGATCTCTGTTTTCACTCATGGTCTTCGATTGGGTCTTCCGGTGAGTCAAGCAGATAGCTGATGAGGGCACACGTTCGTTCTTTTTTTCCCTGCAGCCAAAGCCATCCGATCAGTGCCTCAATGGCAGTTGCCTTCCGGTAGTCTGAGGGTGCGGCGTGCCGGGGCAGGCTGCTTGCATGGAAGTTGCGCGCACGCTTCAGGAGATTGCGTTCATTTTCCTCGAGGGAGAAAAGGCTGTTCGCGTCCGACAGCTTCCCTGCCAGGTTCGCCTGTCCCTCTGCACTGACGTACTTCTCTGCCAAACGGTGGAGCTGGCCGGAGGCAGCATTGAACTCGCCGGACAGCTTGGTCCTGACGTAGAGTTCGAAGACGGCATCGCCTACCCAGGCCAAGGTTGAGATGGAGCAGGAAAGAAGTTCATGCTCCGATAAAACGGACTTTCCAAAAAAATCTTCTGCTTCCAAGTGACCCTCTGGGCTCAATCAGCGGGAATGACACGTACCCCCTGGGGGGTATCCTCAAGCTTATAGCCATGGGAGAGAATCTCATCGCGGAGGGTATCAGCCCTTTCGAAATCGCGCTCCTCTTTGGCTCTCGTTCTTTCCCTGACCAGGGCCATGATCGCGTCCGGGATGACAAGGTCTTTTTTTTCAGGGTCCAGGCCCAGGATACCGCAAAGTTCAAGGATGGCAGAACGGGCCTCAAGCAACCGGTCAGCGGACACTTGTCCGGTAGCAGCTGCCGTATTGCCTGCCCGCACCAGCTCAAAGAGGGCAGCGACGGCGTCAGCGGTATTGAGGTCATCGTCCATGGCTTCTTTCCAGTCGTGACGAAAGACTTCAATGGCTTTGGCCAGGGCTTCTTCTTCCGGCCCGCTGACAGCTAAATCCTTTGAAGCGGCTGCCACAAAGGCCAGGTGATCGATGCTGGTGCTGATCCGCTGCCAGCTTGCCACGGCCGCATCGAGCAGATCATCGGAAAAATTGATGGGCATCCGGTAGTGGGCCTGCAGGATGAAATAACGCAAAATGTGGTAGGGGTAAAATTGAGCCAGGTCGCGGACTGTGAAGAAATTCCCTGCCGATTTGGACATTTTTTCGTGATTGACGTTGATATAGCCGTTGTGCATCCAATAGCGGACGAAGGGTTTTCCCGTCGCGGCCTCACTTTGGGCGATCTCATTTTCATGGTGGGGGAAAGTCAGGTCAACGCCGCCGGCGTGGATGTCGATGGTTTCGCCCAGATTGGCCAGGCTCATGGCGGAGCACTCGATGTGCCAGCCGGGCCGGCCATCGCCCCAGGGGCTGGGCCAGAAAGGTTCACCTTCCTTCTTGAACTTCCACAAGGCAAAGTCGAGCGGGTTGCGTTTACCCTCTGTTTCCGCCACCCGTTCGCTGGCACCGGCAACCAGGTCGTCCAGATTGTGGCCGGAGAGTTTGCCATAGGCCGGGAAGGTCTCGATCGAGAAATAGATGCCATCTTCAGTCTGGTAGGCGTGCCCCTTATCCATCAGCATCTGGATCAGGCGGATGATGTCGTCCATGGATTCCGTTGCCCGCGGATGGATGGTGGCCCGCATGATCCGGAGCGCGTCGGCATCCCGGTAGTATTCGCCGATCATTCTGGCAGCCAGTTCGCCCGTTGAAATGCCCTCGGTTTTGGCCCGGCTGATGACCTTGTCGTCGATATCGGTGAAGTTCTGGACGTAGGTCACCCGGTAGCCCAGCCAGAGAAGGTATCTTCTCAGGGTATCGAAGACGATGAAGGGCCTGGCATTGCCCAGGTGAAAGAAGTCGTAGACTGTCGGGCCGCAGACATAGATTCGGAAATGGTCTTTTTCAAGGGGAATCAGTTCTTCTTTTTGTCGGGTCAACGAGTTGTAAACTCTCACAGCCCACCTCCCGTGATCAAGGCATTTGTCTTCTTTCGCAAAAGAAAACCCGAAATGCCGCACTCCTTTTTTGATACCCAGCCTACATGCCAGGTGGGTGCCCTGCGGTGGTCTTAGAATGTCCTTCGAAAAGGCTTATCCCTATTCCACATCGACCCGGACTCCCCTTCAAAAAATGGTGGTCCAAAAACAAGAGTGCCGCGCATTCCAGGCAGCTTCATGATAGCACGATTGCAAAGGGGCTTCAAATCTTCCGGTTACATGATGCCCGTCACACAGGGCCGCAGGGATAAGGCACGTGATATAGTATCATATGGACAAAAATGCATCCGCCCTGCCTGCGGGCAGCGGCGGTTCCAGAACAATTCCATTACAAGGAGGACGCGATGACGTCACAGAAACTTTCGGAAGACAAGGGAACGGCAGTATTGACTGTCGAGGTTCCGTCGGAAGAATTCAAACAATCATTACAGGCTGCCCATCGGAAAAATGCCCGTCATTTCCAAGTGCCGGGCTTTCGCAGGGGGAAAGCGCCCTACCCAGTCGTAGTCCGCCATTACGGAGAAGATATCCTCTATGACGACGCGCTTGAAATCGCTTTGCCCAAGGCTTACGGGAAAGCCCTGGAAGAGCAGGAGATCACCCCTTTCTCCGATCCGCGCTTTAAAGTCAAGGAAATCGGCAGTGAGGCCGGCCTGGTCTTCGAGGTCAGTGTGGCCCTCAGGCCCCGGGTCAAGCTTGGGAAATACAAGGGTGTTGAAGCATACCGGCCCCCCGCGGAGGTCGATGAAGCAGCTATTGACAAAAGGATTGAAGAGGCGCGCGAACGCGTTTCCCGATTGGTGCCCGTGACCAGCCGCCCGATTGAGATGGGGGATCAGGTTACCCTGGACTACAAGGGTTTCCTAGGAGAGGAAGTCTTCGAAGGCGGCGAGGCCCAGGGTCATAAGCTGGAAATCGGGTCGGGTACCTTCATTCCGGGATTTGAGGAAGGCTTGATCGGGCATGGGCCGGGCGACGATTTTGATCTCCCGCTTACCTTCCCTGAAACTTATCACGCGGAGGATCTGGCGGGCAGAGAGGTCGTTTTTAAGGTCAGGATCCGGGAGGTTCTGGTCAAGGAATTGCCCGAGATCGACGATGAGTTCGTGCGCGATGTCAGTGACAGCTGTGACAGCCTGGAAGAGTACCGGGCTGAGATCCGGGAAGAATTGGCCAAAGAAATGAACAGCCAGGCTGACCAGGCTTTTGAACAAAACATCATCGATAAGATTGTGGCGGATTCAAGCATCGAACTTTCGGAGCTCATCGTCGAAGACGAAATCGACCGGGCCATGGACCGTCAGGAGAAGCAATTTGCCATGTACGGCCTCAATTTCAGCGATTTTTTGAAGTATTCAGGTCAGACGGTCGCGCAGTACCGTGCCGGACAGGAAAAGAAATCACGCAGGCTGATTGAGAGCGCCTGGGTGGTCGAGGCCATCCGCGAAAAGGAGAAGGAGCGGTTTGAGCTGAGTGATGACGAGTTTGAAAAAGCCATCGGGGAGACAGCTGAAAAGGAAGGTATTTCGGCCGACTTGTTCAGGGACCAGTATTTGAAGACCGACCACGATCAGGAGCATTTCCGGCACGACATGGAAAACCGGAAACTGCTCAAATGGCTGAAAGAGGTCAGTCATGTGACCGACGTGGCGCCCGTGGTTCCGGATGAAGACGAAGACAGTCAGGACCAGACGCATGAAGAATAACCAAGGCAAGGAAAGCCAAGAATGGAGGACATGGCAAATGAACTTGATGGATAAGGACGGTTTTGACCCGGCACGGCTGAATCTGGTTCCCATGGTGGTGGAACAGACAACCCGCGGGGAACGTTCCTACGATATTTTTTCCAGGCTCCTGAAAGAGCGTATTGTGATCCTGAGCGACCAGGTCAATCACGTGACAGCCAGCCTGGTCATGGCCCAGTTTCTTTTCCTGGAGGCGGAGGATCCCGAAAAAGACATTCAGTTTTACATCAACAGCCCCGGCGGTGAGATCTCTTCGGGACTCTTGATTTATGACACCATGCAGTACATCAAGCCTGATGTCCAGACCATTTGCATGGGAATGGCGGCCAGCATGGGCGCCTTCCTGGTTGCAGCCGGCACCCCGGGCAAGCGCTTTGCCCTGCCCAACGCCGACCTGATGATCCATCAGCCAAGCGGCGGCGCGCACGGACAGGCCACTGACATCACCATTGCGGCAGAATACATCGTGCGGCTGAAGAAGCGACTCAACCAGATTCTGTCGGAAAAGACCGGGCAGCCCTACGAGGTTATCGAGCGCGACACTGACCGCGACCGGTGGTTGTCTGCCGAAGAAGCCCTTGAGTACGGTCTGATCGACAAGATCATGACCAAGCGCGTTTAGCGCAGTCAGGCGAATGAGGAAACGGCCATGTCGGACAGAAAAGACCAGGATCAATACAAGTCCCTTCACTGTTCCTTTTGCGGGAAAACGGAAGGCCAGGTGGAGCGCCTGATCGCCGGTCCCGGTGTCTACATCTGCAATGAATGCGTCATGCTCTGCGATGAGATGCTGGCGGAAGACCCGGTCCGGGGCCGGCCCAAGGCAGCGCCCGGCGCGGACGAAATGAACCTGCTGACACCGCAGCAGATCAAGGAAAAACTCGACGAATATGTCATCGGCCAGGAAGATGCCAAAAAGACACTGGCCGTTTCTGTCTATAATCATTACAAGCGGGTTTTCTCGGACCTGGTTGACCAGGAAGATGACGGGGTGGAGCTTGCCAAGAGCAACATCATGCTGCTGGGGCCTTCCGGTTCAGGCAAAACCTTGATGGCGCAGACCCTGGCCCGTATTTTGAATGTGCCCTTCGCCATCGCGGATGCAACCGCCCTGACCGAGGCCGGTTACGTTGGAGAAGATGTGGAGAACATCCTTTTGCGGCTGATTCAAAACGCTGACTTCAACATAACTGCCGCTGAGCAGGGCATCATCTACATCGATGAGATCGATAAGATTACCCGCCGTTCAGACAACCCTTCCATTACCCGGGACGTCAGCGGCGAAGGGGTTCAGCAGGCTTTGCTCAAGATCCTGGAGAGCACCCTGGCCAACGTGCCGCCCCAGGGGGGGCGCAAGCATCCGCACCAGGAATTCATCCAGATCGATACGACCAACATTCTTTTCATACTGGGGGGTGCCTTTGCGGGCATGGACAAGATTATCCGCGACCGGATCGGGCAGAAATCCATGGGTTTTGGCGCGGAAATCGAAGGATCCTCGAAAATAAGCGATAAGGAATTATTTTCAAGGCTGCTGCCCGAAGACCTGCTGAAGTTTGGCCTGATTCCCGAATTTGTGGGTCGGGTCCCTGTAGTGGTTGCCTTGGAAGAGCTGGATGAAGAGGCGCTTGTCCGCGTCCTTGAGGAACCGAAGAACGCGCTTTTACGCCAATACAAAAAATTGATGCGTTTTGACGATGTCGATCTGGTTTTTGAACCCAAGGCAATCCGTGAGATTGCCAAAAAAGCCCTGGAGCTGAAGACCGGGGCGCGCGGCCTGCGAACCATCCTTGAACGGCTGATGCTGGATGTCATGTATGAAATTCCCTCCTGCGGCGATGTCTGCGAAGTCTTCATCACGGTGGCCAGCGTCAGGGGGAGAGAAAAGCCACGCCTGAAACGAAAGAAACAAGCGGAGGACAAGAAGGCTGCGAACGCCTGACAAACATTCAAAACTGCAAATTGGAAAATCCCGACAGGAAAAGACCGGAAATCGTCCGGTCTTTTTTTTATGGCAGGGGGAAACTGGAGCAAAGGAGTCGCCGTGGAGGAAGCAATCAAGACAATGAAAAAGCCGGTGGCCGGCTGGGCCGACAGCCGCGTAGCAGATCTCCTTGCCCGGATCAGGTCTCCGGGGCTGCCGCGCCGCCTGGTTGCCTGTCTTCCCGATGCTGATCACTACCTTTTTGAGCATCTGGAAGGGGAGACGCTGAGACAGCTCCCGCAGGAGCTGCTTACATCCTCCAACCTCCAGCGCTGGTTCGATCAGGTTCTGGATTCACTTGCCCTTATCAGCCTCTTTGCCGGGCTTCCCTTTGCCCATTTGGACCTCAGCCCCGAAAACATCATCGTTACCCGCGAAGGCCGTGCCTGCCTGATCGATTTCGCATCTTCGCGATTTCTGGACGGCAAGGCGGACCTTCCCGACACAGCCCGTTCAGTGACCGCGGGCTACGCAGCGCGGGAAGTCTATTTTGGCCGGCTGCGCCCGGAATCGGATCTTTTCAGTCTTGCCATGACCCTCTTGGCTGTCTGTTCGGGCCGGATGGCCGCGGAACTCGAAGGCCGGGTTATTAAAAAAACAATAAGCCGCCTGAGCCGGCCCTTTGCAGTGCGGCTGCGCCTTTGTCTGTCCGAAGAGCCCTCCCTGCGGCAGCCGGCAGCCAGAGGAAGCTTGTACCAGGCTGTCCTGGAAGCAGGATTCAAGCGGTCAAAGGCCATTTCAGATCCCGGGCCGGAGGCGCTGAAGAGGCCTGAGCCGGCGGGGCCGTTCTGCCCCTTCCGAAGCGACGGTTGCCCTTTCCTGGATCTGGCCGATCAGCTGAGGGAGGCCGGTCAGGATGACGGCCACGTGCTACAATAAGCCAGAACACCATTTTACTGGCCGCAAGGCCGGAAATTATCAGGATAAAAGGAGTGTTGCCGGATGCCTGAAGATAGACGCAAGAGCGGTGATGTCCGCCGAAGAGAGATCAAGCCAAGAAGTGAACCGCCGAAGAAAGGCGAGTCACAAGCAGGGAAAAGCAGGCAAAAAAAAGAACAGCGGGGAAGTTCGCCGGGGCAGGAGAGGGGCGGCAAACGGGCAGGAAGGCAAGGGCAGCAAAGGCCAAAAAGTCCCTCCGGGGCAGGCAGCAGGGAAAAAGCGGATGCCGTCCCCCAGCCTCAAGTCCCGGGACCTGATTCCCAGGAAAGAAAAAAGAGATCCAGCCGAAACAGGCGCAGGCCGAAAAAATCCGCAAAACAGGAGGGCCAGCCTTTTCGGGGAGAGGAGACAGCTGCTGACATCACCCGCGATATTGCCCGGATCGAGAAGGACATTCAGCTAGATTTGGACGGTATCCGGAACCAGAAACTCGATCTTTAAAGACGGCAGGGGCCTGTTTCGATCTGATGAGCCGGAAAAGAGAAAACCAGGAAGGGCGGACGCCCTTGGCGGATGCCCTTGACGCCATCAGAAACCGTGTTTCCTTTCACATGCCCGGCCACCGCAAGGGCCGATTATTGCCCGGCCTGCCGGACATCCCCCTTGGTGCCCTCGATACGACGGAACTCGCTGATTCGGGTGATCTTGCCTCCCCCTCCGGCCAGGTCCTGGAGGCTTACCGTTTAGCGGCTTCTTTTTTTGGCGCTGGGGAAAGCTGGTTCATCACTTCCGGTACCACCACTTCGATTTTTATCATGATGGCAGCGGTGCTGCGTGAAGGTGACCGGGTGATCATGCCGCGGGCTGTTCACATCGCAGCCGTTCATGCTGTCGCCATCCTTGGCCTGGAGCCGCTTTTTGTCAGCCCGGCAGCCGGGGAGAGTTTTCCCGACGGTCAGCCCCATGCCGGGGCTTATCTTGCCTCAATCCAGCAATACCCGGATGCCAGAGCCTGCTATGTGACCTGCCCGGATTATTATGGACGGACCATGGATCTTTCCATCCTGGCCGAAGCAGCGAAAGAAGCTGGCATGGCCCTTCTGGTCGATGAAGCCCACGGGGCTCATTTCGCGGCGGCTCCCGGCCTTCTGCCGCGGACAGCTCTTTCCCTGGGCGCCGATCTGACCTGTCAAAGCGCCCATAAAACCTTGCCGGCCCTGACGCCCGCCTCGCTTCTCCATGTGTCACAGGAGGCTCTCGACAGCGGCCGGGTGGATTCCTGCCGACTGGCTGGCCTGGTCAAGGTCTTTCAGACATCCAGCCCCTCTTTTCTGATCGCGGCTTCCATGGATGCCGCGCGGGCGGTGGCCGCACAGAGGGGAGCTGCAGCCATCGAACGTCTGATCCGCTTGAACCGGGAACTTTGTGATGAGCTTCCGGCTTTTTACCGCAGGATCCTGCCGGAAGGTGCCGACCGGTCGCGGCTGGTCATCGATTACTCCCGGACAGGCTGCAGTCGCATCAGCTTTTCAAGCCATCTTTACAAGGCAGGCATTGACGCCGAGCTGATTGATCTGACCCGGGCGGTTTTTATTCCAGGCTTTGACCAGGACGAGGATGACTATGCGCGTCTTTTAAGCGCCTTGAAATCAGTGCCGGCAAAAACAGACCCTGAAAAAATTGCAGGGCATGTCAAAAGGACTTCCGCCCTGTCGGAGCAGCGTGATACCCTGCTGTCGGGGGCGGCCCGTTTCGAACTAACTCCCCGGCAGGCCCTTTTCGGTCGTGCGGGGGAAGCGCATGTGGCAACCTGCGCCATCGCCCCTTACCCGCCGGGCCTGCCCCTGGTCTGGCCGGGCGAGCGGCTGACCGTTTTTCACCGCCGGTATCTTGAAAAGCTGCAGGCTGAGGGCATTGCAGTCCGCGGTATTTCGCCTGTTCCGGCTAGTGGGCCGCAATGACTTTATGCTAAGATAAGTCTAATCCTGTGAGCCTTCACGGGAGAATGGTTTAGGGAGTGCCGGAGCCATGGCCAGGGGGAAACTGATCACATTCGAAGGCATAGACGGTTCGGGAAAAACGACACAAATCAAGTTTCTCGCCGACTACCTTCGCTCACTGGGTTTCGACGTTCTCCTCCTGCGCGAGCCGGGGGGAACCAGGATCGGTGAGGAGATCCGCCATGTTTTGCTTGACATGCGTTCCGGGGAGATGACTTCTGAAACCGAGCTTTTTCTCTTTGAGGCGGCCCGGGCCCAATTGGTCCGGGAAGTGATCCGGCCGGCTTTGGAAAAAGGCAGCTGGGTAATCAGTGACCGCTTCCATGACTCTTCAGTCGCCTATCAGGGCTATGGCCGCGGACTTCCCATTGAACTGGTCCGGGCCTTGAATGATATGGCTATCGGGGAAACGGTCCCCGATTTGACGATTTTGCTTGAGCTTGGTCCGGAAACGCGGGCAGTCCGGCTGGGCAAGCGTCACGGCAGTGGACTGGGGGACCGGATCGACCTTGAAACGGAACGGTTTAAGGAGCGGGTCTGCCAAGGCTTCCGGGCAATCGCGCAGGCGGAGCCTGAACGGGTTGTCCGCATTGAATCGCTGGATGAGAAAGAGAAGACAGCAGAGCTGATTCGCCATGAAGTAAGGAGATATTTACTATGAAATTGATCTTTGCCATCGTAAGTGACGACGATTCCCCGCGGCTGATGGCTGAAGTCAACCGGGCGGGTTACCGCGTCACCAAACTGCACTCAACCGGGGGTTTTCTCCGATCCGGCAACACGACCTTGATGACGGTTGTGGAAGATGCGGAGCAGGACGAAGTGATCGCCATTATCCGCAAGAACTCAAAGAGCCGTAAGGCGGCAATCAATGCCAGCATCCCTCCCTCCAATATGGGGGCTTCCTACGTTCCCTACCCGGTTGAAGTCAACATCGGAGGCGCGACCGTCTTCGTTGTTCCCGTCGAGCATTTTGAAAAATTCTGAAATGTCCGGTTTGGAAAAACCGGCTCAGCAAGATCCGGAGCAGGCAGACAGGCCCCTGTCCTTTGACACCATCGCCTGTTCCAGCCAGCTCAGGGAGCAGCTTGCCCGTTTGGCCGGTGGAAGCAGGATCCCGATTCTTCTGACTGGTGAAGAAGGATCCGGCAAGCACTACATCGCCCGCAGGCTGGCAGCGGCTATCCTCTGTGACCAGCCCCATCCATCTGGCGGTGCTTGCGGGCATTGTGCTTCCTGCCGGATGCTCCGGTCGGGTTCCCATCTCGATCTGATTGAACTTAGCCCCCCGGATGACAAGTCATCCATCCCGGTCGCTTCCATCCGTTCACAGGTTGCGGGGACCCTTCAGATTTACCCGCAAATAAGCCGCAACAGGGTCTATTGGGTCGAAGCGCTGAAGGCGGATACCCTCAATGAACAAGGGCAAAACGCCTTGCTGAAACCTCTTGAGGAACACCCTGATTTTGCCCGTTTCATCATTCTGGCAGAAGATGTTGATCGCCTCCTGCCCACCATCCGCTCCCGCTCGAGTGTGGTCCGGATTGGCAGGCGGAGCCGGGAAGAGATCAGGCGAATCCTGGAGGAATCGGGCAGCGGTGAACGGGCAGCCGGCCTGGCTTTGCGCTTCGCTGACGGCTTGCCCGGCCAAGCGCTTGCCATGGCCCGGGATGAGACCTTCCGCAGCTTGCGCGATCAGACTTTTTCACTTTTTTCCCTGCTGCCCCGGGCCAGCCGGACCTATTGCCTGACAGAGGGACTGGCCTTTTTCAAGGAAAACAGGGGGGAATTCAACATCCGGCTGCGTTTGATGGAGTCTTTTTTACGCGATCTCCTGCTCCTGCAAAACAAGATGGATCAGGAAGGGCTGGTGAATCTGGATCTGGCTGATGCCCTCGAAGCGATGTACCGGCAAGCACCCGCAGCCGACCCGGCCAAGGCAGCTGAACTGGTCAGGCAGACCGCGCGTGCCCTGGCTTCAAACGCCAATTTTGACCACACCCTGGCCCGGATGCTTCTTGGCTTGCGCGCCTTTTTGGGCGGGCATCCCGTTCCGGCCAATGTTTTCAGAGCCAGGGACGGTTTTTTATAAACAGGGATCGAGACGTTATAATATGAAAAGAACCATCCCTCACAGGGGTGACATGGAAGTTGGAATTAACAAGTGAACAATATAAAGAAGCCCATCGAACAGGACAGTTCAGAGCAGAAAAACAGAGAAACGGCTATTGACTACGAGGAGGCGGGCGGGTATCCCGTCTGCGCCATTCGCGATGACCTGAAAGAAGCCGGGGAAGATCGGGCTGAAGACGGAGAGGAGAGAGTTCTCCTGGTCGGGGTCCGATTGCATGGCCGCGGCAAAGTCTACCACTTTTCGCCTGGTGATCATAAGATACGCCGGGGCGATTATTTGATCGTGGAAACCTCCCAGGGCATTGAGATCGGCGTGGCGGCTGACTGGCCCCAGCAGCTGCCGAAGAGCTCGGTCAGGGCACCTTTGAAGCGTGTCTTGCGCCTTGCGTCCAACGATGACATCCTGCATTACGAAGAGAATAAACAGCGGGAGGAGGAAGCTCTGGTGACTGCCAGGGAGCGTGTCGAGGTGTACGGTCTTGACATGGTGCTCGTCGATGTCGAATACCGCTTTGACAACCGCAAGATCACCTTCTTTTTCACCTCGGACGGGCGGGTTGATTTCCGCGAGCTGGTCCGCGACCTGGCTTCAATTTTCCTGACCCGGATTGAACTGCGCCAGATCGGTGTCCGCGACGAGGCATGCATGATCGGCGGCTTGGGTATCTGCGGACGTGAGCTGTGCTGCAGCACCTTCCTGCATGAGTTCCGCCCGGTCTCCATCCGCATGGCCAAGGACCAGAATCTGTCCATGAATCCTTCCAAGATTTCGGGGACCTGCGGCAGGCTGCTATGCTGCCTCAGCTACGAACACCATGTCTATGTTGACGCCAGGAAAAGAATGCCGGACCGCAACACGCGTCTCATGACACCCGATGGCCGCGGCCTGGTCGAGGCTGTCGACTTGCTCAAGGAAGAGGTGACGGTCCGCCTTGACCGAAACGGGGAACAGGATGTGAAGGTCTACCGCCTGTCGGATTTAGGGGATTGAAGATAGGGGCTTTTATGCTATGATCTTTGGGTAGAGTACAGATGGGAATGGCGCCCAGGGCCCGTTCCCTGTAAGAAGGAGGAGAATCATGCCGCATATTATTGATGGTGACGAGTGCATCAGCTGTGGCGCATGTGCTGAAGTCTGCCCCACCGAGGCGATTTCTGAGGGGGACGAATTTTACGTCATTGACGCCGACCTTTGCATCGACTGCGGGGCCTGTGTCGAGGTCTGTCCGGTCGACTGCATTTCGGAAGAATAGAAGAAGATCGCCGTCAGGAAGAAGTCAGGCTGCCTCGCACGGGCGGCCTCTTTTTTCTAAGCAGATGGTGTTGGAGGTGACCATGGAAAATTTTGTTTTTAGAAATCCTACAAAGATCTTATTTGGTGACGGGATGCTGGATCGCCTGCCGGAGGAACTGGCGCCCTTTGGCCGTAAACTGCTGCTGGTTTACGGTACGGGAAGCATCAAACGATCCGGTCTCTATGACCGGGTGATCCGGTTGCTGGAAAAAGCGGATAAGCAGGTTTTTGAACTGTCAGGTGTTATGCCCAACCCTCGCACCGAAAAAGTTTACCAGGGAATTGAAATCTGCCGCCGGGAGTCCATCGATTTTATCCTGGCCGTCGGCGGGGGCAGCGTCCTGGATTGTTCCAAGGCCATTGCTGCCGGAACCCTTCATGAAGGGGATTTTTGGGAGGATCTTTACCTGGGCAGGCAGTGCATCGACTGTGCAGTTCCCATTGGGGCCGTGCTGACCATGCCGGCGACGGGCAGTGAGATGAACAGCGGCACGGTCATCAGCGACTGGGAGAATAATCAGAAGCGCGGCTACGGCGATGAAAATCTTTTCCCGCAGTTTTCCATCCTGGAACCCGGTCTGACCATGACCATGCCGCGCGAGCAGGTGGTCTACGGGGCGGTTGACATGATCTCACACGTTTTTGAGCAGTACTTCTCGCCGCCCGATGATGACAACCTGTCGGATGAGCTGGCCGAAGCTGTCCTGCGCAATATCCGGGTCAACCTGGAGCGGTCTCTGGCTGACCTTTCCGACTACCGGGCCCGGTCCAACCTGATGTGGGATGCGACCATTGCCCTGAATGGCCTTCTAAGCCTGGGCAAGCGGGAAGACTGGCAGTCACACCAGATTGAGCACGCCCTCTCAGCCTGGTACGACATTCCGCATGGGGCGGGACTGGCCATTGTCCACCCCAAGCTGCTCTACTATATCCGCAAGGAGGCGGAGCACAAGCTGGCCCGCTATGCGGTTCGGGTCTGGGAGATTGATCCGGCGGGAAAGAGCCGGGAAGAGCTGGCCCTGGCCGGTATCCGGGCGACCCGGGATTTTTTCAACTCAATTGGCGCGCCAGCCAATCTGGCTGATGTCGGCATCCCAGCAGAAGCCATTGACCAGCTGGCAGGAAGCACCAGCCTGATCAAGTCGGGCTATCGATCCCTGGACCGCCATGATGTAACCGAGATCCTGAAATTGCCATTCTGATGGGAGAGACCATGCCGGAACCGGACAGGCAGAATCCAGTTAAGGGAGGGACCCTTTACCTGGTCGCGACGCCACTTGGCAATGTCGGCGACATGAGCCCGCGCGCGGCGGAGATCCTCAATTCCGTTGACTACATCGCGGCCGAGGATACCCGGCGGGCGGCCCGCCTCCTGTCTTCCCTGGGGATCGGCAACCGGCTTGTCAGCTATTACGAACAAAATAAGGAATACCGGCACGGGATGCTTCTGGGTGATCTCAGGGCCGGCCGCACCATCGCCCTGATCTCGGATGCCGGCATGCCCTGCATCTCGGATCCCGGTGAGGCCTTGGTCCGCCTGGCTGTCCGGCACGGCATACCTGTATCGGTCATTCCAGGTCCTTCAGCGCTGCTTTCTGCTCTTGCGGCCTCGGGGTTGGATACCGCCCGTTTTGCCTACGAGGGTTTCCTGCCCGTCAAGGGCAAGGAACGTCGAACCCGGCTGGAGGCGCTGGCACTGGAGGGCCGCACCCTGGTCTTTTACGAGGCCCCGCACCGGATCAGAAAGACTTTGTCCGACCTGGCGGCCGCGGGCCTGGAACCGCGCCGACTGGTGATCGCCCGGGAACTCACCAAAGCCTACGAAGAGTTCATATACTTTACAGTCGGGGAGGCCGGGCCTTATTATGAAACAGTCCAGCCCAGGGGTGAATTCACCCTGGTGATTGAGGGCCTTGATGAATTCCGGGTCCGGACGGGACAAAAGACAGAAAATGAATGGCCGGAGGAAAAACTCAAAGCCCTCCTGGACGAAGCCCTTGCCAAGGGTTTGAAAACAGGTGAGGCAGCCATGGAAATTGCCATAAGGACAGGGGTGGGCCGCAACCGCCTCTACCAACTTGCTTTGGAGCTGGATCCGAATCAGCCCAAGACAGCTCAATCCGTCAAGGGACCTGATGGATGATCAATGAAGGGTGACGGCTGCCCCGCCGGAACCCATTGGAGGTGCAGGATGCCCGAAGAAAAATACTACATCACCACACCCATTTACTACCCCAGCGGCCAGTTGCATATCGGCCATTCCTATACAACCGTGGCAGCCGACGCCATGGCCCGCTACAAGCGTATGCGGGGGGCGGATGTTTTCTTTCTGACGGGCATGGACGAGCATGGCCAGAAGATCCAGCGGACTGCCCAGGAGGCGGGGATGAACCCGCAGGCCTTTGTCGACAGCATGGCGGTCGACATCAAAGCCCTTTGGAAACTCCTGGATGTCAGTTATGACGGCTTCATCCGAACCACCGACCCGCATCACGTCAAGGCGGTGCAGGCCATTGTCCAGCAGCTGAAAGACCAGGATGATATCTACAAGGGAAGCTACGAGGGTCTCTACTGCACTCCCTGTGAAGCCTTCTGGACGCCCAGCCAGGCGCCGGAAGGTGTTTGCCCGGACTGCGGCGGTCCGCTTGAGCCGACTGAGGAGTCCTGCTATTTTTTCCGGCTGTCCCGCTATCAGGACCGGCTCATGGAGCTTTTCACCCGGGAGGATCCCTTTGTGCTTCCCGCGTCGAGGGCCCACGAAATGATCAATAATTTTCTAAAACCGGGCCTGGATGACGTGGCTGTGACCCGGACTTCTTTTGACTGGGGCATTCACGTTCCCTTTGATCCGGATCATGTGGTCTACGTCTGGATCGACGCCCTGTCCAACTACATCACGGCCCTGGGGTACCCTGACGACCTCAGACTGTTCGACCGATACTGGCCGGCCGACGTTCACCTGATCGGCAAGGAGATTATGCGCTTTCATTCCCTGATCTGGCCCGCCCTTTTGATGGCCCTTGGCCTGCCCCTCCCCAGAAGGATCTTCGGACACGGCTGGCTGCTCTTGAAAGAAGGCAAGATGTCCAAGTCCAAAGGCAATGTGGTCGACCCGGTCATTCTGGTCGACAAGTACGGGGTTGACGCCATCCGCTATTTCCTCTTGCGCGAGGTGCCTTTCGGCGCCGATGGCGTCTTTTCCAACCAGGCCCTGATTGAGCGGATCAACAGCGACCTGGCCAATGATCTGGGCAATCTGCTGAGCCGGACAGCAGCCATGATTACACAGACTTTTCCGCAAGGGCTGCCCGCTGAACGCTTGGAGGAAGCGGTCGATCATGAACTCAACGGCCAGGCTGGCAGAACCCTGGAACTGGTTGAAAAGCACATGGAGCAGCTGGAGTTCAGTCTCTCTTTGGAGGCCATCTGGGCCCAGATCGGCCGGTCCAATAAGTACATTGATGTGACCATGCCCTGGATCCTGGCAAAGAATGAAGTTGATCATCCGAGGCTGGCAGCGGTCCTCTACACGCTTGCCGACAATCTGCGCCGGATTGCCGTCATGATATCGCCCTTTATGACGCGGACACCGGCCCGGATCCGGGAGCAGCTTGGCATTCCCGACTTTGATCCGAAAACCGGAATCGACAACACAAGATGGGAGTCGGCGGGCAAAAGCGGCCTCTACAGGGGCAATGACAAGGTCATCAAAGGAGCGGCCCTTTTCCCCAGAATCAATGTCGAAAAGGAACTCAAATCCCTGGAAGCCCTTCTGTCATGACGGTTTGGTTTGACACTCACTCACATCTGCAGGATGACGACTTCAATGAAGATCTCCAGGAGGTCCTGGACCGTGCCCGGGACGCGGGCGTCACACGGGTCCTGCTGGCATCTTCTGAAGAGAAAGATGCGGAAAAAGCCTGCCTGTTGACCTTGCAGAACGCCATGCTCTACGCCGCGGCCGGCATTCACCCGCATGAGGCGTCAGGCTGGAGCAAGGAAACCGCTGGCCGTCTTAAGGCACTGATCCGGGAAACCAATCGCCAGGCTGCCCTGCTCGGCCGGCACAAGGCGGTGGTCGCCATCGGTGAGATCGGCTTGGATTTTCATTATGATTTTTCCCCCAGGTCAATCCAGCACGCTGTTTTTCGCGCCCAGCTGGAATTGGCAAAAGAAGTTGACTTGCCGGTCATCATCCATATGCGGGAGGCCACAGCCGCCATGCTGGATGTTTTGACAAGCGCTTACAAAGACGGACTTTTTTCAAAGGATCATCCAGCCGGGGTCATCCACTGCTATTCGGGAAGCGCCGAAACCCTGCCGGCCCTGCTCGACTTGGGTTTCATGATTGGCTTCGACGGCCCTCTGACTTTCAAAAAAGCGAAAAAACCCCTGGAGGCCCTGGCGGCGGTCCCCATGAACAGGCTGGTTCTTGAGACGGATTCTCCTTGGCTGGCTCCCGCCCCTTTCCGGGGTAAACGGAATGAACCTGCCTACCTGCCCTTGATCGGAGAGAAGGCAGCCGAGATTTTGGGGCTGGGTCTGGATGAGCTGGCAAGCCGGACGACTGAAAATGCCTTAAGACTCTTCCGGCTTGACTGAAAACCTCCTTATTTTGCCAACTGAGGCGGCCCCAGGCCGCTTTTTTCTTCACCAAATCGTCCTTCAAGGGCATGGCACGCCATCCTCTTTTTCGACACTCCTCCTGCTCCTGCCCCTATCTTCAAAAGACGGGAGGGCAGACGGATGGACGGAAATAGGCAAGAAAAAAAGAAGGCAGGGAAGCTGGCAGCTGTCCTGGCAGTCACCCTGCTGGCAGTCTGCTTCACTTTGGCAGGCAGGAGCGCGCCCGTCAGTGCCTATACAGCAGGCCAGAGAAAGTCACTTTCAACGGCAGATCTGTCCACTTCAAGGGAGCGGATCCTCAAATCCGCGGCCGCCCACGTCACAAGGGCCAATCAGGTCGGCTATGGCTATAACCGGGTCCTGAACGGAGATCAGTACCTTCCGCTTGCCAGCTCCAGCCAGGGTTTTTGTTGTGTCGACCTGGTGACCCACGTGGTCTACACATCGACGGCTGTCCTGATCAGCGGCCGCTATCATTCCATTGAGGAAACCCTGGCGGCCCCGCACCACTACAGTGCCAGCAATGGGCTTGTCTTTAATACACAGACGGTATCGACCTTGAAATCCCAGCTTCAGGCTATCCCCGCCCTTTATGCTTCCCTGGGCGCCGGGGTGAATCCATCCAGCCTGAAACTGGGAGACATTGTCCTTATGGGGGACAGGGACGGCTCCGCGCTGAATCATTCGGTCCTGGTCCTGGGAGAGATCACTTCCGGAGAAAATGCCCACATGAAGATTCCAGGCTTTAATGCCAAGACCTCCTATTTCATCAACATGAGCTCAGCGACGGGGGCCACTTATCAGAGTACCGACCGCTTCAACAAGGCCTGGAGTGCGGAGGCTCCCAACAAAGGCTATTTTATCAAGGCAGCCTACCGGCCGCTCTTTGACATCAAGCAGCAGGACCTGGGCGGTTTCAGTCTGAAAAAGACTGACGCCTTGACCGGAGCCGGTTTGCCGGGCGCCGTTTTCCGCCTGACGGATCCGGATGGGACAAGCAGGCAGATCAGCATGGTTTCTTCAGAATACCTATCGAACAAAGAATACCGGCCGGGCGTCTACACCCTTCAGGAAATTTCCGCCCCCCGCGGTTACCTGCTTGACCCCTCCGCCCACACCCTGATCATCAGATCCGACGAAATCAATGAAACTTACCGAAGCAATCCCCTGAAGAATTCACCAGACAAAGGAAAGATCGAAATCAGCAAAAAGGACGCAGTTACCGGCGCCGCCATCAAGGGTACCGTTTTTGAAGTCTCTCAATTTGCCTCTTTTCCCGCCTCCGCCACGCTCAGGCTGACCACCGGCACGGACGGGACGGCGACGTCACCGGACCTGATGCTCAGCGAGGGGGTGACGGCCTATGTAAGAGAAGTTTCGGTTCCCGCCCCCTACCTGCTCGATACACAGGTCAGACAGGCAGTGCTGAGGCGAAGCCAAACGGTGACCCTTGCACTCCAAAATGACAGGGCCCAGGGCAGGCTCAGTTTGAACAAGACCTGCTCATTGACGGGCAAACCTCTTGAGGGCGTGGTTTTTGAGATCAGAGACCGGGCAGGGGGGTTGATTGATTGCCTGATTACGGATCAGGACGGCCTTGCCGAATCCGGGGCATTGCCCCTGGGATCCTATCAGCTGATCGAAAGGGAGGCAGCCAAAGGCTATCTGGCCGATGAGAGGCCCAAGACTTTCGATCTCGCCTATGAAGACATGGTGACGCCGCTTGTCAGCGTTCATCTCGGGCTTGACAATCAACCGATCCGGGGAGCCATCCTGATCGAGAAGCTGGAAAAAGAAAGCGGAGTGCCCATACCGGGGGCTGTCTTTGAGATTCTTGACGAGGAGGGTGAACCCGTCCTCGATTATGAGGGGGAAGGGCTTCCGCTTCTGGTGAGCGACGGGGAGGGCAGGGTGCGGACCCCTGATCTTCGCTGCGGCCGCTATCAGATCCGGGAAGTTGAGAACCCTGAAACCTATTACCTCAATGAAGAGGTCTATGAAGTGTCACTTGTCCTGCATGAAGAAGTGGTCAAGGTCATGATTCCCAATGAGAAGGTCCAGGTCCGGATCCAGATCAGAAAATTTGACGAGGAATCCCTTGAACCGCTCCAGGGTGCAGTCTTTGAAGTGGTCAAAAACGGGGAGGGATCCCCGCCCGAACTGGTCGCATCCGGTCTGGTCACGGATGAAAAAGGGCAGGCCACAACAGACAGGTTTCTCCCTGTGGGGGATTACCGGCTGCTGGAGACGTGTCCTCCGGAGGGTTATTCATCCGGTGAAGATCTGTGTTTCCAAATCACGCGGGAGACGGGCAGCCTTCTTCTGGAACGGGGCGGTCAGGCCATGGTTTTGCAGGTTGGCAATAAGCCTGTTGAGCTTGAAGTCTCAAAAAGAGGAACAGAAGGCGGCCAGGAGCTTGGGGGGGCAGAACTCCAGCTCATCGACAAGGAAAGCGGCCAACTGTTGGAGGAGTGGATTTCCTCCGGGGAGCCGCACCGGATCACCCGCCTGACCGTTCACCGGGCTTATGTTTTGGAAGAAAAGAAAGCGCCGCCCGGCTATGCCCTGGCGGAAGCTCTTAATTTTTCTGTTGAAGACAGCATGGAATGCCAGCAGCTGGTCATGCAAAATGAATTGACCTGTCTCCTGATTAAAAAACTGGATCAGGAAACAGGCGCTCCTTTAAGTGGCGCGGGCTTCCAGGTACAGAGTCTTGACGGGCAGGCTCTCTTCTTTTCCCAGGACCCGGAAAGGGGTGTTTATACCTGGGCACCTCACACGGGGAATGAGGGACAGGCGGCACTTGAAAGCAACCGGGAGGGGGAGGTCGAGATCCGGGGCCTGCCTGCGGGCAGCTACCGACTGCTCGAAGTCAAAGCCCCCCATGGATACAACCGGCCGCCCCAGACTCTTTCCTTTACCCTGCCACCGGAAGCGACTGCCGCTGATCCCTGCACCCTCCAGCTTCCCAACAGGCAGTCGGAGGTCATTCTCACCAAAATTGACGCCATGACCGGCAAAGCCCTGGCGGGAGCCCGGCTGAATGTTTTTAATGAATGCGGGGAAACAATTATTTCCGGCACAACCGACAAAAAGGGGCAGATCATCCTGGCCGGCTTGGCTCCAGGCAAGTATGAGGTCAGGGAGGAAACCGCTCCCAGAGGCTATCAGAAGTCAGAGGAGCTTCTGCTTTTCAGCCTGGATGAATTCGGGGAAACAAAAGGGGAGCTCATCTTAAAGAACCTGCCGCAAAAAGCACCCTCACCGGGCGCATCGCCCATCATTCCCTGCCTGATTCCTGCCCTGGCTGCACTGGCGGGAGGGGTCCTTCTCCTCATGGTTCTGACCAGGAAATACGGAGGAAAACGGGAAGACCAGAAGATTTAGCCGAAGAGGGCATTGCCAAAACGGATGATGCCCGAGGCCGCCAGGTAGACGATGATGCCGGCGCAGATGACCCCGGCCAGACAGGCCGCTACACTCTTTTTGAAATCCATGTCCAGAATGCTGGCCGCCAGAATGCCGGTCCAGGCACCGGTGCCGGGCAGGGGAATGGCGACGAAAAGGAAGAGGGCGTAATAAAGCCCCCGGCCTGCCTTGGCTAGAAGCTTGCGTCCGGCTGATTCACCCCGGTTTAAAAAGAAAGAAAATACGGGTCCGATCAGCCGTTTCTGGCTGCCCCAGACCAGAAGCTTCCTGGCGAAATAGAAGATGATGGGAACGGGCAGCATATTGCCGAGAAGGCCAACAATCATGGAAGGCAGAAGCGGCATGCCATGCGCGCTGGCGTAGAGGATGGAACCCCTGATCTCGATCAGGGGCAGCATGGCGATAAAAAAGATCCAAAAATATTTTCTGACCACGTTTCTGCAAACTCCCCGCGGCATCCAGCCGCGGCCGTCTGTACCACCTTATCATAATCAGCTTGTTTTTTAATATACAATGTGGGGGTGGAACGGAGGTTGGGAAGAGGTTTGACTCGGCGCAATCAAAACAAGGCAGGGCGGGTGCTGGCAGCGACCCTGGGCGTTCAGTTCTTTTCCGGTGTCCTTTATGTTTGGAGCATCTTCAAGGATCATCTGATCGCCCGCTACGGATGGGGTGACGCGGAGGCGACCATTCCCTACACGGTCTCGACCATTGTTTTCGCCCTGTCCATGTTTACGGCAGGCCTCCTGCTCGACAGGGCCGGACCCCGGGTCATGATCAGCGCCGGGGTCATATTGATGGGCGGCGGCCTCATTCTGTCCGGCTTTGCGGACTCTGTCTGGCTCTGGGCCCTTACCTTCGGCCTGATCACCAGCGCGGGGGTGGGTTTTTCCTATCTGACGGCAGCCCCGACGGTCATTCAGTGGTTCCCGCCTGAAAAACGGGGGGCCATCACAGGGCTGGCGGTCGCCGGCGTGGCGATTTCCCCGGTCATGATCTCCCCGCTGGCCAATTTTGCTCTGGGACACTTCGGTCTCAAGCACGGGTCGTGGATACTGGGCGCTGTAGCCCTGGTCATCCCGCTCACACTGGCGCAGCTGATTGCCAATCCACCCGCGGACTATCTGCCGGCAAATAATCAAAAGAACGAAGACGGACGTACTGAGCCAAACAGGAATGCAATGACCTGGCGTCAGATGATCCGCACCTTTGACTTTTACAAACTTTTTGCCATGTTTGCATTTTCCTCTTCGTCCGGCCTCATCATTTTCGGCCATATGACCCGGATCGCCAGGCTCCAGGCAGACTGGGACGGAGGCTACCTGCTCCTGATGCTGATCGCCGTCTTCAGCGCGGGAGGGCGTTTTCTGGGAGGCGTCATCTCCGACCACATCGGCAAGACAAATCTTTTGCGTGCGGTCTTTCTTTTGCAGGCACTGAACATGCTTGTTTTCCACCTGATGGACACAAGTTTCACGCTGGCTCTTGGCGTCGCGGTCGCTGGTTTGTGTTACGGGGCTACCTTCTCGGCTTTTCCTCTTCTGACAGCTGATTACTACGGAGTCAGGAACTTGGGAGCCAATTACGGCCTTCTCTTTATTGGTTGGGGAATGGGTGGCGTTTTGGGGCCCCAGATCGCCGGCAGTATTTTTGACGTGACGGGCAGCTACCATCTAGCTTACCGGCTGGCCCTGGGTTTGCTGATTGTCGCTTTCCTAATCTCATTTTCTCTTAGAAAAGAAAAAATCATCCGCCGGACCGTTAGCGGCATGGAAGGACGGGGTGGATCATGAATTTTGAAGACTTGATTGCTGAACTGAAAAAAGACGGCCTTGGAGGCTGTTCCCAAGTGATGGCCAAACTGGGACTGGAGCTGACCGGAAGGGAGAACCCGGACCTGATCCGGGCCATGTCAGGACTGACAGGCGGCATGGGAAGCAGTGGCAGCGCCTGTGGTGTCTTGACAGGGGGCGCCGCCACCTTGGGCTATTACATGGGCAAGGGCCAGATCGAAGATATTCCTCATCCGGATTACAAGGAGGCCATCCGGCGCTATGTGGACTGGTTCCGGGAGACTTACGGCACCGACCGCTGTGAGGAAATAATCCACGGGGATAAAGAATATTCAAGGAGGATCTGCCCCGGAATCATTGAGGCAGGCTACCATAAGATGACGGAAATCCTGGAAGAGTACGGGGTATTGAACGAGCCTTGCCAATAGAAAAAATCTTGGTAAATCGCTTGAAGGCAGGGGAAATACGCAAGGTGGATGCCAGCCCGACCAGAACCCGTGTCAAGGCAAATGGAAAAGACTAAATGATGCCATAGAAAATCGCGTCCCCTTGGAGTTGCTTTGGCTGATTCTCTTCTTCCAAACGCGGGTTCACGTCTAGACCCCAATACCGAACAAGCGCTGTGGGACGCTTTTGGAGGTGGTCATAGGTGACGTACTAAGAACTGGAAATTTCCTTTTGTCTATAATAAACCCAGGCGGCCTGCAAGCTTGCAGCAGTCAATATAGGCTGAAGACGTCTCGCCGTATCTTTCTTTTACGTCCGCTAACCTTTCTTGAACGTTTGTCTGTCGCCCGTCTGGGTTGACATGCAGATCAGCGATATTTAGTATCCTCAAGGGCTCTGAATCATAGGGCACATCAGGTTTACCATGGTAGAAAACTTCCTTCCAGTATTTGTACCCGTTGCGTTCCAATACTTTTCCTGCAATCTCTGCGTGTTGTCCAAGGCAGGAGGCATATTCATAGCCTACATCGTGGAGCAGCCCAAGCATAAACATGTCTTCAGCAAATTCCTCATTATCGGGATAGAGGGTGTTTGCGATTTCTTTCATCTTCCTTGCAACGCCCAAACAATGCAGCATTCTTCGCGTATCAAGCCTCAAAATACCACCTCTTATCTAAGATTTCTTTCCCCTGTTTCAAAATAATTTCGGACGTCCTTCAATCTTGTTTTCTGAGAGTCTGCCATGGGCAGCTTATCTGCATTTTCAAGTTCGATCCATATGAAATTTGTCGATTCTTGATCGAGTTTGGGGTGCCCTGAAACAATTACTCCAGCGTACAGCAAGGTAAACTCTTGTCTGATTTCCCCATCCGAGTACTCGACTTTGATGTTCGGGTCGGTATATGTTCCAATGATGTCAGTGATGCGAATTGTGTAGCCAGTTTCTTCTTTGACTTCCCTCAAAGCACAGGCTGTCATGTTTTCTCCAATCTCCAGTGTACCTCCCGGCATGGTCCATTTCTCATTGTCTTTCCTTTTAAGCAATAAAATACGATTGTTTTCCACAATTGCCACAGCAGCAGCCGGGCGTATGGCATTTGCCTTCGGCGAAGCCGGATCATATGAATAATCTTTCCTGATTTCACTTAAGCCCCCACGTATCCATTCTGCAACGATGTCATCCGCTTTGTAGCGATGTTTGTCATTAATTGATGGAACTTTGATGAAAAGGATTGTGGTGCCGCCTTTTGCTTTTTGTGCATAAATCGTACCTCTTTTGATAACAAAGAAATCCCCGCGCTTAAATTCATATTCAATATTCTTTTTGATATCCAGGTATTTGGTCCATCCCGACACCACGTAATGATACTCCGTGACGGTATCATGATAATGAGGGTCTTCCACTGAGAATTCCTTGTACTCCGTAAGGCCAATTTCCACTGCGGTATCTTGCAGATGCTCAATTGTTTGATTCTTGTGAAGATTTCCGACAAAGTACTGCCTGCTCATTTCCTTCAGTGCTTCATCAATTTGTGTTTTTGCGATCTTAGTAAATCCACTCATTTTTTCATCCTCGATCAAAGAAATAGCAAATAGAAGTCTTGGACATCTTTGCCAGCGATTAATCTGTCGACTATGGATACATTATATGAATAGTTCATCGATTGAGCGTCGAAGCGCAGACACTGCAACATTTCAAGTTCGGCGGCACCCGGAGGTTCGTGATCCAGAGTGAAAAGCATGCGGGCCGTTTTCGCGTTAATCGTCCCCCATGCATGGCCGATTCGGTGATAAATTGCCTCCGCCTGTTTGACGAGCAGATGCCCCTGGTCATGGCTCTTCTTCGACAAATGGAGCATGGCTTGGCCCAAAAAAGCGTGAGCGAGCCATCCCTGCAAGTTTCTTTGTGAAGCTAGGCACGCAAGTTTCTCGAAACAATACTGCGCCTCTTGGTATCGTTGAAGCTTTCGATAGATTTCTCCCATTGAACCAAGCAAGTAGAGATGGTAGCGTGTTTCAACATCAGAATCTATTCTCAGATACTTTTCACATAATTCCAATGCTTGTTCTGGCAAATCTTTGACAGCAAGCATGTCAGCCATTTTTCTTGCGGTTCGAACCTCTAAGGCATCATTGTGAGTCTCTTTCGCAAAGCGATCAGTTTTCTTCAACCACTTATCCGCCAGCTCGAATTCACCCGCCAATGGACTGAGGTTTCCTCCAATCAGGAACAATAGTTCACCATATTCTTCTTCAAATTCCGAGACATCGTCTTTCACGGCGAATTCCAAGGCTTCATGTATCAGCCCATCTACCGGGTAGCGGAACATCCCATGATGGATCCTCCTGATTGCCAACCGGAGAAGCTCTTTGTTTTTAATGATTATTTCCTGGGGAAACCTGCTCAATGTTGCGCCACAAATTGCGATGGCCTCTTCATAGTTCCCACCCAAGTGAACAATATCGACATAAATATTAATCAGATCGATTGGCAGGGTGAGTAAACCGTATTTCTCAATGATCATCCGTATAGTGCCCAGGACAAAGCTCTGTTCGCCGCGAAGCTGCAACTCCGCAATGAATTTGCGGTAAGATTCCTGGAACCAAGTGAAAAAAACACTCGCAGGCAATACCTCGCACTTGTGGTAGACCATCTCAGCAAACGGATCTTTCATCCTGTGACTCAGGAAAATTTCCTCATAATAGTCAGCCATGACCTGATGGATGTGTTGGGTGGTTTCAAAATCGATGTGTTTTTGTAAGCCCTTTTTCATCAACAAATGAATAAAATAGTGCTGTTTTTCTCTTGAAATGAAAGAGTAATCGTTAAATCCAGCGAATTTCGAGAGGGAATAGCCGGGAACAAACTGCCTGGCCAGAAGATCGAAAATTTCCCGCGTATAGAAGCGCGGAATTGACAGTACCTTCAGTAGCTCCACTTCGTTGCCTGAAAGATTATTTGCAAATCTCTCGATGATCTCAGAATAATCGTGTCCGAAATCGGATAGACAGGGCGTTCTTCCGCTGTTAACAATATCAGCATACGTTTTTAGAGCGAGCGAAAGATAAAAAGGGTATCCTTGACAGCTCTCGACAATTTTGTCAAGTATCGCTTCCTCCTTGATCCCCGCACTCAACAGGTATTCGTACGAGTAGGCGGTTTCCAGATTGCGAAGTTCACACATTTCAATGTACTCGTTCCATTCCTGCTCCCACCTTAGTTTTTCACGGCCGAAAATCACGAAAAGGCAGCCAGGAAAATACATGATAAAATCTTTAATCCATCTTTCACTTCTGTTCCTATGAATGCTATCACTCTCGTATGCGTTCAACGCTTCAAAAGTGTCAATAAAAAAGACGACATTCAGTTCTGGATTTTTTTGTTTTATGCGCTGCAAATCACGCTCAAAATATGCTGGCAGCCTTTCCTCAATTTCGATGATGTCCAAATCTTCAAAGCTTTGAAGATCACCCTTCATTGCTTCGTCCATTCGCAGCGTCTTGAAGCGGTCAGAAAGCCGGTCAAAGATATTTATTGCAACTTGGGTTATGCCACTATCAAAAAGTGATACAATGCTCAAACCGATATCGAATTTTTTGGATAATTCTTCTTTTTCCCTGCTGTACGCTGTATCAGGGTATTTTTTTTTAAAGTACATAGCGTATGCAATTTCAAAGAATTTGTAATGGAATTTGCTTCTACTTTCACTGCTGTCAACTAAACTGATAAGGGCATCCCCGGGGTTCCGATTTTCAGGTGAACTGAAATCCAGATGAAAACGGAGGGCATTTATGCCATACAGCTTGTCGTGTAAAGCGATGAGTTCTTTTTTTAATCTAGACTTCCCGATGCCGCCAACGCCGTGGTACATAACGATCTTGTAGTCATTGGTTGAACGGGAAAGGGCATCGGAGAATACTTTTATCTCACGCCCTCGGTTAACAAAGCGGTCGTCAATGGAAAATTTATTTTTGGAATGATCGAACGTGTGTTTTGGCCCTATCACACCATCTCCCCCTCCTCTATCCATTGATTCTGTGAACTGGTTCCAGTCAGTGTTCGCAAAGAGAGGCGATTCCCTCTGCACCCAAAAAAACGGAACATGTTGGAATGAAGGCCCAGACAACAGAATTGTAAAGCATTTTTTTTTGTATATCAACGTTTCAGGGCACCCTGGGATAATGACACGAGCGGATGGCACCGCCCGTTGTTGCTGCGTTCAGTCCCGCCAGTATGCCGCGGATAGAAGGAGGATTGTTGATGCCATCACGGGATAAGGCTCGTGTCGACAACCCTGGAATAACGCCTGGAAAGAGATTGAACTGGAAGATTATTTGAAATTTGATTCTTCCCAGGGCCTTTCAAAGCCAGAGGGCACCAACCTGCTGTTCCAAAGCCGTAGAAGAGGAGCGCAAAAACGTGAAAGCAGAGCAGTCGATGGCATACCTTTGGCATTCACTCTCCAACGCGTGGAATGATTGTCCAGGTCGGACCCGAACAAGCTTCAGGATTCCCTCTTTGTCCTGTGTGAACAATCTGGAAATCCGGTGCCCCTGCCGAGGCTACAACTCCTGCTGTCGCTAAACTTTGACGGTACCATCTTCAGCTGGTTAGGTATGAACAATCGGAAGGTATATGCTATTAGGAGAAGGCTGAGGTCATGCACTTCAATGAACGGCGCCTGTCGGAGGGGTGCCGTGCCGAACCGGCCATCTGTTTGAAAGGAGTTGTCCATGCGCTACATCTATGGTCCCGTCCCTTCCCGGAGAATGGGACTTTCCCTGGGTGTAAGCCCCATTCCCCAGAAAACCTGCAACTACTCATGCATCTACTGTCAGCTGGGGAGAACCACACGGATGACCAACACCCGCCAGCTTTTCTTCCCGGTTGGGGATATCCTCAAGGAACTTGATCAGGTTCTGGAAAACAAGATCAGCTTCGATGTGGTGACCCTGGTCGGCGAGGGCGAACCTACCCTTTATCTGGGCCTGGGCGAGCTGATCGCCGGCATCAAGGAGAGGACGGACAAGCCGGTGGCAGTCATTACCAACGGGGCTCTTCTTTGCGATTCCCAAGTGAGGACTGAGCTGTCCCTGGCCGACATTATCCTGCCCACGCTTGACGCATACGATGAGGCATCCTTCCGGGCGATCAACCGGCCGCATGGCAGCCTCCGCTTCGAACAGGTCAAAGAAGGCCTGATCCGTTTCTCAAAGGAATACAAGGGAAAGCTTTGGGTTGAAATCATGCTTATGGATGGCATCAACGATGATGACGCCTCCTTGCGAAAATTTGCCCAACTGCTAAGCCAGCTGCATTACGACAGGCTCTATCTCAATACCCCGGTCAGGCCGCCCGCGGAATCCGATGTCCGGCCCCTTGCGCCCGAAAAAATGAGGCACGCCGTCAATGTCCTGGGAGGCATCGCCATTGATCTTCTGGCTTCAGAGGGCTTCCACAGCGATATCCGGGACGATTACGAAGCTGTCAAGAGCATCATCAAGCGCCACCCCATGAACCAGCATGAAATTGAGAGTTTTCTTGCTGCACGCGGCAGGAAAGACGTGGAGCAGATTTTCAAACGCTTGAAAAGAGATGATAGTGTCTAGGTCATCACTTACAAAGGTTATGAGACCTACCGGCTGCGGCCAATGGGACAGATCAGCCATTGAACGGAAGGAGCCCGTCGGTTCAGCCTGAAAACCAATTTTCATATATAATGAAGGACAATCGCCCGGCACGCGCTTTTGACGCGCTTTTTTGGAGGAAGAAATGGATCCGTACGATTTTGCCTCAATCGAGAAAAAATGGCAGGACCGCTGGGAAAAGACAGGTGTCTTTCACGCCGACCAGCCCAGGAAAGGTTATGTGCCCGGCAAAAATAAATACTACTGCCTGGTGGAATTCCCCTATCCTTCCGGTGAAGGCCTGCATGTGGGTCACCCCAGAAGCTATACCGCCCTTGATCTGGTGGCCAGGAAAAAGAGGCTGGAAGGCTGGAATGTCCTCTATCCCATGGGTTGGGATGCCTTCGGCCTGCCGACTGAAAACTATGCGGTCAAACATAAGATCCAGCCGGCCATTGTGACCAGGGAGAACATCGCCCGCTACAAAAAACAGCTGCAATCCCTGGGCTTCAGTTTTGACTGGTCCCGGGAGATCAATACCACCGATCCCGCCTACTACAAATGGACTCAGTGGATCTTCCTGCAATTTTATAAACATGGCCTGGCCTACAAAAAAGAAATGGCCGTCAACTGGTGCCCATCCTGTCTGATCGTTCTGGCTAATGAGGAGGTGGTGGACGGCAAGTGTGAGCGCTGTGGCGCCGAGGTCACCCACAAACAGAAGAGCCAGTGGATGCTGAAAATAACAGAATACGCCCAAAGACTGCTGGACGGCCTTGACCAGGTTCACTTCATTGACCGGGTCAACACCCAGCAGCGCAACTGGATCGGCCGCAGCACAGGCGCTGAGGTCAGTTTTGGAACAACAGCCGGCGATGACCTGCCAGTTTTCACCACACGGCCCGACACACTTTGGGGGGCCACCTACATGGTCATGTCGCCCGAGCATGCCCTGCTCGGCCGGTGGCTGGACCGGGGGCTCCTGACCAGCCGTGAAGAACTTGAAGCCTACCGCAAGGAGGCCCAGCGAAAATCCGAGTTCGAACGGACAGAGCTGACCCGGGAAAAAACAGGGGTTCGCCTGGAGGGCGTCCGGGGCATCAACCCCGTCAACCGGGAGGAGATTCCCATCTTTATCTCGGATTACGTCCTGACCACTTATGGCACCGGCGCCATCATGGCCGTACCCGGGCACGATGACCGTGACTACGACTTTGCCAAAGCTTTCGATTTGCCCATCGTCTGTGTGGTTGAAGGCGGCGACATCAGCCAAGCAGCCTTTACTGACATTGAAACAGGCATCATGGTCAACTCCGGCTTTATCAATGGCATGAAGGTTCAGGACGCCATTGAAAAGGTCATTGACTGGCTGGAGACCGAAGGCATCGGCCACCGCAAGGTTAACTACAAGCTTCGGGACTGGGTCTTCTCCCGCCAGCGCTACTGGGGCGAACCCATTCCAATGATTTACTGTGAAACCTGTGGCTGGCAGCCCATGCCGGAAGAAGAGCTGCCCCTAGTGCTGCCGGAGGCCGAGTCCTTCCTGCCGACCGAGACCGGCGAGTCGCCCCTGGCCAAGCTGACGGACTGGGTCAAGACCCGCTGTCCCCAATGCGGTGGTTCCGGTACCCGGGAAACTGATACCATGCCCAACTGGGCTGGCTCCTCCTGGTACTTTCTCCGCTACACGGACCCCCACTGTGAGACAGGCCTGGCCTCCAGGGAAGCTTTGGACTACTGGATGCCCGTTGACTGGTACAACGGCGGCATGGAGCACACCACCCTGCATCTGCTCTATTCGCGTTTCTGGCATCAGTTCCTTTACGACCGGGGCCTGGTTCCTGTTCCCGAACCTTATCTTCGACGGACCAGCCATGGCATGATCCTGGGCGAAGGCGGGGAAAAGATGTCCAAATCCCGGGGCAATGTGGTCAACCCCGATGAGATAGTGACAGAGTACGGAGCCGATACCATGCGCCTTTATGAGGTATTCATCGGGGACTTTGAAAAGGCTGCCGTCTGGAGCACTACCTCCATCAAGGGCTGCTCACGTTTCTTGGAGCGGGTCTGGGCCCTGCAGGAAAAGGTGGTCGCCGGGAACGCCTACCGGCAGGAAACGGAAGTCCTGATCCACCAATCCATCAAAAAAGTGACAGGCGATATCGATACCCTGAAAGGCAACACAGCTGTGGCCCAGCTTATGACCCTGACCAACAGGTTCTATGACCTGGAAGGGGTCAACGACGCGGAGTTCAGGACCTTCCTGATTCTCTTGAATCCCTTCGCTCCCCACATCACCGAGGAGATCTGGGAGCGGCAGGCTTATGGTGGAAGTATTACTGACCAGACCTGGCCCTCCTATGATGAGGCCAGGACGGTCGAAGATACGGTGGAAATCGTCCTCCAGATCAATGGGAAAATTAGGGCCCGGGTGGAAATCCCCAGGGATCTGGCTAAGGAAGAGGCCCTCCTGCTGGCCAGGCAACACGAACTGATTGCCCCCGAACTTGAGGGCAGGCGGGTAGTCAAAGAGATCTACGTGCCGGGCAGCCTGATCAACCTGGTGGTGGTCTCCTGAGACCTTAGCTGAGAGCAGTTTTCGATTGCTCTTATTTGACATCGCTTGCATAGCAGATCGCCAACATTGTGGCACTATTTGCTCTGGCTAGGGGTCGCGGTATTGGAGAATGTGTTATTTCCAAAATAGCGATGAAGAATTGGCGGAGAAGCATCTATCAGGGGGATCGATTGCTTTCACCTGCCGTCAATTGATTCAAGGACGTGAACCCGGCCAATTTGAAAGACCGATAGAAAGGAAGAATGTATGCAACAAGAGAACAAATCTCTTTGCCCTATTTGTAATGAACGATTGACATTGTTCAAAGAAACACTTCGTGGAATAAAAATCTGTTCAAAACACATGGCTGAAGCGGGGATATTCCCTGAGGACAGGGTTAACGAACCAGATGAATTCTACACTATTGAAGAAATTAAGTCACGCATTGAATACATTCGAACCAATACAGGTGAAGTTGGTGGGGGGAAGCAGACAATTTGCCCAATATGCAGGGATATCCTCGCGATGTCCCGGATAAAATTGCAGGGCGGGATAAAGATCTGTGAGATACATCTGAAAGAGGCTGGGTACGACCGCAACAATCCAAATTCGAAACCCTTTAGCCAGGTTTCCCTGGAAGAGATCAAAGAGTCCATCCGCTTGAAGTCGCCGGCTGAGGACTCTAATGAAATTTTTGAGCAGCGTTTTGATCCAGTGCCTCGGGAGGATGTAGAAAGATTCAAACGCACGAAGCAGATCGGCCAAATTATTGCTTTCGATGATGAAAATAAGAACTGGGCGCTTCTTTCACCGCCTGATGGCGAGATACGTCTGATACTTCCCTACGATACCATTATTGGGTTTGAATTGATTGAGGACGGCAAGACAATTGAACAAAAAGGCCTTGGCAGAGCTGTGGCAGGGGGTCTGTTATTCGGCGCGGCCGGCGCGATCGTGGGTGCAGTCACGACAAGTAAAAAAATTGATGAAATATGCCGCTATTTGAGGATTAAAATAACCTTAGATGATATTATCAGGCCTGCGGTTTATGCTGACATAATCACAGAAACAACGCCGAAGGAAACGGTCGCTTATCAGGAATCGTGGAATTATGCGCAGGAAATCATTTCAGTCCTGCAAAATATTATTGACAAATACCATAAGGTTGCAACGATCACAACAATTGAAGAGGTCAAGCAATTCAAAGAATTGCTTGATCTAGGGATTATTACGGAAGAGGAGTTTGTAAAAAAGAAGAAGGAATTATTGGGCCTCTAAGAGAGCCAAAGAAAAAATTCACTTGCGTAAGTGACAAGCATCACAAATACTTCAGAGTTAGCATCTGAATTTTTCAAGTCCACTTGACAAGGTTCTTCTCATGTGCGAGACTTGCCTATAATTGAATAACCCTCAAAGGCAGTGAAGGGAAGAGTAGGCTGGCTGGTGTCGGACAGAGAACCCGGTAAGGTGGAAGCGGGGCGGGACCGAGAGCTGAACATGGCCCCTGAGCCGCAGGGCTGAGCGAATGGTTAGGTCCTGACGGGTGCGCCCGTTACAGCGCCGGAGTATGATGGTACTCTCAGAGGCTTGAATCGTGAGGTTCAGGCGAATCCGGGTGGTAACACGACGTTGACAAGCGCTCGTCCCGGAACCTTGGAAGGTTCCGGGACGGGCGTTTTTTCTTGGAGGCGAAAGAGGAGCATTGAGTATTCTGGAAGTTAAAAATTTGAGCAAGTCCTTCCCCTTGGAGGGGGATACTTTGCGGGCAGTGGACCAAGTCAGTTTTTCGGTCGACGAAGGCGAAATCTATGGCCTGATCGGCCTGTCCGGGGCAGGAAAATCCACCCTGGTTCGCTGCTTGAATCTGCTGACCCGGCCCGATCAGGGTGAAATATGGTTTGACGGCCTGAACCTGGTGGATCAGCCGGAGGAGGTGCTCCGCGACAAGCGGAGGGAGATGGGTATCATCTTCCAGCACTTCAACCTCTTTATGAGGAAGACCGTCCGGGACAATGTGGCCTATCCCCTGCGTTTGTGGGGTAGATCCAAAACAGAGATCAAGGCCCGGGTTGACGAACTGCTTGACTACATCGGCCTTTCAGCCCATGCCAAATCCTACCCGGCCGAACTGTCGGGCGGCCAAAAGCAGCGGGTGGCCATCGCACGGGCCCTGGCCTTGAATCCCCGGCTTTTGCTGTCGGATGAGGCGACCTCGGCCCTGGATCCTGTCAACACTGAACTGGTGGTAACCATGCTTCGCAAGGTAGTTGACGACCTGGGGATCGCAGTCATCTTGATCACCCATCAAATGGAAGTGGCCAAGGTGCTCTGCGACCGGGTGGCAGTCATGGAAGAGGGGCGGCTGGTTGAAGAGAATACGGTTGAACAGCTCTTCCTGCAGCCCAGGGAGGCCGCGACCCGCCGCATGGTGCGTGGATTTGATGAGGACATCCCCCTGGAGCGCCTGGCTTCATTGACCTCAGCTCCCGTCTACCGGCTGGGTTTCCGGTCCGAATCGGTCAGGCGGCCCCTCATCTCCAATCTAGCCCGCCAGTACGAGCTGGATGTCAATATCCTGGCAGGCAACATCAATGCCCTGGTGACCGGTGACATTGGCTACCTGGTTGTGTCATTTGACGGGGACCGGGAAAAAGAGGAGACCGCCCTTGAAGCACTGAAAAAAGAGGGCGTTGAGATCCTGCGGCTGACCAACGCTCAGCGGGGAGGTTTGGTTTCATGAATGACTTTGTCAAAGCCACCTGGGAAACCCTCCTCATGGTCGGGGCAAGCAGCTTCTTCTCCGTTTTGTTAGGACTCCCCCTGGGCGTATTGCTCGTCCTGACAAAACCGGAGGGGCTGCTCCCCCGCCCACAGCTTTACCGTATCCTTGATTTCATTATCAATGTGCTTCGGTCTTTGCCTTTCATTGTCCTCATGATCGTTGTCTTCCCGCTTTCCCGTCTGCTGATCGGGCGGGCGACGGGGACAACGGCCACCATCGTGCCGTTGGCTGTTGCCGCCATTCCCTTTGTTGCCCGGATCATGGAACAGAGCCTGCTGGAAGTCGACACCGGGGTCCTGGACGCGGGCCTGGCCTGCGGCGCCCGGGTCGGTCAGCTGGTCAAAACCGTCCTCATCCCTGAGGCTTTGCCGTCCCTGGTCAACGGGGTGACCATCACCATCATCAACATCATCGGCAACTCGGCCATGGCAGGCGCTATCGGCGGCGGAGGCCTGGGCGACCTGGCTGTCCGCTACGGTCTTTACCGAAGGAACGCCGTGAAGCTCTATATCGCCGTTGCCATCATCATCCTGATCGTCCAGCTCGTCCAATGGGCGGGCAGGGCGCTCGAAAACAGCTTGCGCCGGGACTTACCCGTCGCTTCCCTATAAATGCAAAAGGAGAAAAACATGAAAAAGCACATTATCGGAATACTCACCATTATTTTGCTGGCGACTCTGCTTATTGCCGTGTCAGCCTGCTCCAAGAAACAGGACAAGCTGGTCATCGGAGTCAGCCCGGCACCCCACGCCGATATCGTCGCCCTGGTGGTCGATGAACTGAAAGAGCAGGGGATCACGCTTGAAATCCGCGAATTCAGTGACTACGTTACACCCAATATTGCCTTGTCGGACAAGGATATCGACGCCAACTACTTCCAACACATCCCTTACTTTGCCCACGAGAACAGTGTCGGCAAGTTCGGACTGGAAATCCTGGGAGGCATCCACATTGAACCCATGGGTCTCTTTTCAACCAAGCATGCCTCCTTGTCCGACCTGCCCGACGGCGCTGAGATCATGGTCCCCAACGATACCACCAACGAAGGCCGTGCCCTCCTGCTTCTCCAACAAGTCGGCCTGATCACCTTGAAAGAAGGTGTTGTCGGTGACGCGACGCCGAAAGACATCGTTGACAACCCCAAGGGATTGAAATTCACTGAAATGGATGCTCCTGCCATCCCGGAGACGTACCAGGATGTGGACGCGGCGGTGATCAACGGGAATTACGCTATTGAGCACGGCTTGAATCCGGTCAAGGAATCCCTGGCCATTGAAGATGAATCCAGCCCTTATGTCAACATCATTGCCGTCAAAGAGGGTGATGCCAAGCGTCCTGAACTGCAAAAGCTTCTGGAGGCGCTCCAGAGCGACAAGGTAAAAGCCTATATTGAGGAGAAATACGAAGGGGCTGTCGTACCGGCCTTCCAGACCAAAGAGGTCGCGGACAAACTGGCGGAGGAATACCGACCCTAGCGCGTTCGTTTAACTCTGTGCGGGATGCCTCTTTCCTTTTTCTCCTGATATGATGGGATCAGCCACAGGCATCCCGCACGCAAAACGACGGGCAAGCCAGCCTGAGAAAGTCATGCCTCTTCCATTTTGGGAGAAGCGAAACATCTGTTTAAACGAATGGGGTTAAGAGCTAATAGCCGTAGGAACCTTCAATGGATTCATCATTGACGATCCAGTCCTGGACTTCAATCTTGCGGTATTGATCCCGTGTATCACGGATATAGACGTATTTGATGCCGGCATTGATGATCAGGCGCTTGCACATGGCGCAGGAAGAAGCCTCTTTGATGTAGTCGCCGGTTGTGACTTCTTTGCCCACAAGGTAAAGCGAACTGCCGATCATCTCGCTTCGGGCCGCGCTGATGATGGCATTGGCTTCAGCGTGAACACTGCGGCAGAGTTCATAGCGCTCGCCGCGGGGTACCTGCAGGCGCTCCCTTGTGCAGTAACCCAGTTCATTGCAGTTGGCCCGCCCCCGGGGAGCCCCCACATAGCCGGTGGAGATGACCTCGTCATCCTTGACGATGACTGCCCCGTAATGGCGGCGGATGCAGGTAGAACGCTCGCTGACAACCTCAGCCAGATCCAGGTAATAGTTGGTTTTATCCCGGCGGGTAAAGACGGTTTGATCGCTCATGGTGCAGTCCTCACATACTCTTGCTGATTGCTAGAATAACACAGAGGCGGCCGCGATCCAGGACCAGATCGGCCCAGGTTCTGAGAAAAAATGGGTCTTTTATGCGGTAATGCCCCTGCTGCGGCGGATCCATGACGGCCCAGTCTGTGTCCATTTAGAGCCACGAGCCGCCTGACTGTACAGAATATCGTTTACGGATAAAGGTCGGAATCTCGTGCACAATGCACAGAACTTAATGCCGAAGTGCATTGATATGCCGACAAATACTTCATTATTCAAATAAAGTATAGTATCATATGTTTGAAATACGGTCATTTGCCGAACTTGCATTATTCCTGACGAGTAGGGATATCATCCTTGCGGGAGAGATGAAAATGCGCAAAACCATTGTGGCAATTCTGACAGTATTGATTTTCCTTTTGTGGGCGATTTCAACGCCGCCGGCGGAACCAGCCAGGAGAGCATCCGAAAAAATTCTTTTCCAGCAGATGATCAGGCCTTCACTTTAGACATGGAAAACAAACATGTATGGGAGGGATTAACATGCGCATCACCGTCTTGTTATTTACAGTAATGCTTATCCTCTTGTCCTTTGCTCCTTCAGCATTCGCACAGGAAGTCCGAACGACGCTGCTCGATATCGCCATGGTTACGGAAGATGCCATCCACCTGTTTACAATCGGTTGGGAGCGGGGTGAGTTAAGCGCGACCTTGATTGCGCCGGACGGCACCAGGATCCCCCAGGACGATCCGCCTGACGGAGTCTTGGTGGCTACAAGTGAACAGATTATCATCTTCCGCGTCGAAAACCCACAAAAAGGGCTCTGGAAAGCAGAACTCAAGGAATTCGACAACGGGCGTGTTGGCATCATCACGGAAAAGCTCTACCTACCCCTCATTGTGGAAAAGGTCACGGCCCGACAGGAGGGAAGCGATATTCTCGTTGATTTTTCCATCAAAGGCGATAAAAACAAAACTTGCAGCTACGATGTCTATCTTACCCTGGACGGTCAGTACCAAAAAGGGCGCCTCTTACAAAGCGGGGCCTCATTGACCGGCGAACAGGTGAGCCTTAGATGTCCCGGCAAGGATGTCAGCAGCTATGAAAAATGGCAGGTCACCGTCTATGCCGAATGCGAGACGAATGGATTTACCGATTTTCATTCGGCCTCTTCCCTGCCCTTTGTTTTTGCCAATCCGGAAGCGCCGGGATTGGTGAGAGATCTCAAGGCCTTTCTTCATGAAAATGGGGTTCGCGCGGAGTGGCAGCCGCCGGACGAAACCATTACCGGCTACCTCGCGGTCCTCTATGACGCCAACGATGAGCTCATTCATTCCGTCACGCTCAAGGCCGAAGAGACACAGGCACAGCTTCCCTTCTTCGACCAGGAGCTTGTCAAAATTGCCATCTCATCCATCAGAGAGGGCATCTGTGGATTGCCCAACACGCTCCTTGTCAATGCGGACATGACTCTGGCTTCCCTGGTTGGTTTTAGTCTTCCGGACCAACCCGCAACCTCCAATGGCTACATTGAACTTGCCTACGACACCGGCGGGAAAACAGTCCCCCTGTCCGTGGACCTGGACGGGCAGCAAAGCGATCGAACCTTAACAGGAGACGGCGTTTTACGTTTGCCCGTACACAACGGGACCAACCGGATCACGGTCAGCGCCGAGGGGGATAACGGCGTATGGGTCTCCGAAAGAAAAACATACATGCTCGACCTGATAGCTCCCACCTTGCGCATTTTTGTGGACTGGGACGCCATCGTCACTTCCAAAAAGAAGATCCTCTTGTCCGGGAATGCATCCCAGGCGCAGGTCACCGTTAACGGCGAAACCGTGGAGACAAAAGACAACGGAAATTTCAGCAAAGAGGTGCCGCTTGACTATGGCATCAATCTTTTAAAGGTGACGGCAACAAACGATTCAGGAAACACGACCACCTATGAAGCTCATGTAACGAGGAGAGACTTGGCATCATCCTTTCCATGGTGGCTTCTCGGAGGTCTTCTTGCGGCCGCGCTCGTCGTTCCGGCCTATGCGCTGTCGAATCGAAGGAGGCGTTCAAAATGAGTGAGGTGCTTGTTTTATTGTTGGAATCGCCCGTGATGCAAATTTCGCTTTCGGTATTTCTTGCCGTGATCGGCCTCTTCATCGTGGCGGCCGTCCAACGCAGACTGGGCAAGCTGACGGCCATCGTACTGGCCGTCTTGATGCTGGCCAGTCTTTCAGCGGGGACGGTTGACGGGATCCGGCGCTATGCTGAAAAAGCGGGGCGCACCAAAATGCTTCAATCGGAAAAGGAAGCGCTGACTGCACTGGCCGCTGGGGATTCGAGAAAAGCCTATGCCAAGGCAATTGATTCCATCTTGGCACAGCCCGACCGTCCTCTCTCTGTGCTTACGGCGGCCCGGGCGGCCTTGCTGACCGGCGATCTTGCTGCGGCCGATCAATTCTACGGACAATTACAAACCCTATCCGCTGATGACCTCGAAGATTGGAATATGGCAAACAATGAGGAAGAGATCAGCACCTGGAACCAGCTGTCGCAGCTGCCAAAAGATGAGGTAAAAGAGGCGGCCGGTTCTTTTTCCGAACAGGTGAAACAAAACATTGACGAGCAGACAGGTGTCCTTCCGGACATTCAGGAAGCTTCCGACAATTACGGTTCTGTACGCGATTTAGAAATCCAGCTCCATGACGCCCAGCAAACGGAAACCAATGCGACCGATCTGACCGCCATCGATCAGGAACTGCATGACCTGATGGACGAGCCCGGCGGGGAGGAAGCAAGGGACCTTCTGATCGAGTCCCTGGTCTGGCAGCAGCAATGGGATGCTCTTCTCTCCTGGCTGATCAATGACGGAGCCCCTGGCCTTCTTGACCTGGCTGAGCTTGTTCTCGAAGGAGCCTTGCCCGATGGTTTGCTGGCTGGCGCCCTCTTGACCGGTTCCGATCTTGATGCGGTACAGAAGCTGGCCGACAGGCTCTGGTCTATGAGGGGTGCCAAAAGCAATCGCGGCCGGCTTCATCTGATCTTGGGCAGGATCTATGCCCAGTTGCTGAAGAACCCCGAAAAAGCCCTGGACATCATCTATCAGGCACTCAATACAAACCTGCACCTTAGTGCTGAAGATTTGTCCATCCTGAGGGAGCTTGAGGCCCTGCGCCTCATGCTTGAATTGATGGGAGTAGAGCTCGGCAACAACATGCTGAACGACTATCTGAACGATTCGTGGGACGGGTGGAGCGGAGATACCGGGCAAGACGATTCGGGTCCGGACGATCGGCCACCGGAGGAGACTACGACGACCGATGAGCCGGATGAGCCGGATGAGCCGGATGAGCCGGAATGGCCCCCGGAATTATCCGGTGAAAATATCCGGACGGATTTCCTGCCCTTTTTCAACATTTGCGCTCCCGAGATGACCCAAGCGGGCCACCTCCGCTTCTATGTCACCATGGCCGAGGGAAGCGCCGGCTTCCCCGAGGGAGAACCTGAGGGGACGGACTTCGAGTTCCGTACCAATATTGGTTCGCACTATAGCCTTGGAGTCCATTCGATGACCCCGGCCCAAGACATCGAACGCTACACCATGCTCCTGATTGACTGCCGTCCGCAGATGAGCGAGAAAGCGCTGGGGCTGGCGAAAACCGCCGCTTTGGCCTATGTACGCTCCATGCCTGAAGGTGAGCATGTCCTGGTCTATAAAGCGGGACTGCCCTGGCAGGATCCTAATCTCAAATTCACCGAACCCGGTGAAAAAATCGAACTTTTTGGCAATATGGAAATGGAAACATTTCTATTCAGCAGCGATAAAGTCAAGCTGGAAGCTTACATCAAGGCCGATTACCCCGGCGATGCCTTCTTTGATCCGGACATGTATTTCATGATCTCCTGGGCCCTGAACCAGATGACTGCGATCAGTCAGCGGGGTGTCAGCGGAGAGTGGGATACCTTCCCTCTGACATCCGCGATTCCTCGGTTCGGGCAGGTCATTGTTTTTACCAACGGTGATCCCGGAACGGGGCAAATCGCGGGCGGTGAAAAAAGCATTGAATACGTCAGGGCCGCGGCCATTGCCGCCAACGCGGCCGTTCATATCGTAGAGGTCGGGCAATCGCAGGAACGCGCGGACCTTGAAGCGATCGCAGAGGCTGGACGCGGATCATACCTTGACCCGTCAGTAGACAGTCTTATGGCCTTTTATAATTACGTCCGCTATCGGGAGGTCAAACTCTTTCTTGCTGACTGCGACTGCTCTGAAATTGGATGCACCTCGGACAGTTTTTTCGAGCTTCAGGCCAAGCATAAACCGACCGACGTCGTGGTGGGCTTTTTCCGGGGTCCCGGAAAAGGAGTGGATCTTATCGGTACCCTGCATTATTCGGATGCGTCGCTTAGCAGTGAAGATTTTCGCGATTACACCTTCGACGAATTGGATTTAGACGATTTCACGGGAGACCCCTTTGACCCCGGTGGTACAGAACCCGGGAATTCACAAGACGACCAGACGGATGGGCAGACGGATGGGCCAGGCTGGTATCAGGAGATTAACGACTGGCAGGGTTCGGACAGCCTCAGGGTTGACGGCCTGGACCGCCATGCCATTGCCAAAGGCCAGAGCGGTGTCATGCTGGTCAACCTGCTCGGCCAGGGATTTGCAGGTTTATCTCCGAAAAATATTAAGATCACTTTTTTGGGACTGGGAACCATCCTGCATACCTATTTGGAAATCGCGAACGATCATGAAATCCGGTTCTTTTTACCGGTTAGCATGCCCGCAGGCACCTATTCGATGCGTGTCGAAATAGGCGGCCGGGTTTTCACCTTCATCGACACCCTCTATGTCTATGAGGCGGACGGTTTCATCACCATTAGCCTGGGTCCATGGACCATTACTGCCTCTTCCATCCAGGATGCCGGCAACGGGAAATGGAACTTATCAGGCGCCGCCATCAATGACTACCTCCATTTTGATGGCAATACGCTGCTTGAGGGCAACTGGCAGTTCAGTAACCTGGATCAGTTGAAGCTCACGCCCAGCGGACAAGCCTACATTGAATTTAACCCGGCGTCCGAAAGTTTTCTGGTAAAAAAGGTCTTCCTTGAACGACAAAAGACAAATCTGTATCTGGGAACATGGAGGGCTTTCACGCTGACAGCTTCCGGGGCAGGCGTGCCCATTGCCAAGCCTCTGACTGCTGGTGCGGGTACAGTGATCACGGGGGTTTCCTTGGGCCTGATCGATTTATCCTGTGATTCCGGTACACTCCAGCCGGATCAGGTGGAAATGTCGTTTTTGAAGATCAATCTCGACCTTCCCTTCCAGGACTATCTCTTGGCAGCCGAAGGTTTGCTCCCGTTTTCGGTTGCGGCGGGCGCGTCCTTTACCGCCGATCAAAACGCCATCGATTTGGATCTTTCCATCAAAATTGAAAGCGATGAAGGGCTCCAATTCATGAGCGCGCTCAGCATTAACAAGTTCGGCTTCGAAATCAAGACTGCCGAAAGTAAGATTGCGCTGGATCTCGGTGTTGAGCTGATCGGAGGAAAGGGTTTTGAGGCGCACCTGGCCTTTAAAGGGTGGTTGCTTGATGAGATCGGCCTGTCCATTAAAGCGGAGATACCGGTGACAACGACGCCTATACCGGTTACACTGTCCGAATTCGGCGGAGGCGTGAACAATATGGCACAAGCCTTGGAATCCGGCCGTATGGAAGACGTGCTCAAAATGGAATTTTTTGGGACCGCCGAATTCGAAGTGGCCAGTGCCGCGGCGGTGTTGCCCTTCTTAAACAGCTTGACCTGGCTGCCAAAGATACCGCCCTTGCTGGAGACAAAAGAAACCAAATTGTGTGTAACACCCATGCCTTTCCACTTGGGATTCTCGACAAAATTGTTCTTATTTGGCGAAATAGACTTGGCAAAGGCGGAGCTGGAGATAGGGCATTATAATTTCGATCAGTCGCTTCTGGGCATTGACACACAACAAGTGATTGGCTTGCACGCGATGTTGGCGCTGGGACCCGAAATCGATTTTTCCATCGTGCGTTTAATCTACAGGGCAGGACCCAGCATCGACATCAACAACAAAGGCTTGTTCATTGCCTTGAATGGCACGGCGGGTTTTGGAATGAATTTTGGATTAGCCAAATTTACAGCGGACATGAACGGCAACTTTCTGGTCGCCGTCCATAAGAGCGGTAACCTGCCTCAGCTATCCGTTGCAGCCAGGATGGCGCCTACATCCAGCATACCCGGATTATGGAGTGCCGGGAGCCCCAAGGATATTCGGATACATGTCAGCCAGAACGGCATTCAGCTTGTTGGCATACCCTCTGCCTTGCAGGCTTTGGAAGATGGGCTTGCCTGGCTGGACGACCAGCTCCAAGCGGCCAAAGAGAAAACCTGGCAGGCGATCTCCGACGGCATGGATACCTTGGCAGCAGCCGGCGAAACCTTGTGGAATCTCGCTGAAAGCGGCGTCGAGCTTGCGGAAAAGACATGGGATGAAGTTGTCGATATTTTCGCTCAAGGGGGTTCAGTGATTATTCGCGATGGAAAAAAGGTTTTAGGTTGGCTTGGTGATGCGGCCGAAAATGCCGGACAAACCTTGGAAGAATTTATAAATGATCCGGTCGGAACGACTGTAGAGATTGTCGGTGGTGCGATCAACACTGGTGTCGACGTTGTAGGTAACATTGGCTCCGGGATCGTGAGCTTCTTTTCGAAGCGTTCTTAAAGCTGTTGAATCTGCAGAGGGATCAGACCGGTCGATTCCTTCCATGATGACGATGGCAAGGATGGAAGGTCACTGTTTGGGCCATTGGCGTTTTTCTTGGTCGGACCATTTGCCGGATGGCCGCTACCGGAAAAGCAACGCCTGCGTCGACCACCGCCTGCGTCAGGCGGCGCCGGCGCTGAGCACCGAGGTTGTCAGGCTTTTCGTTCCTTAAAGAGCCGGAGGAATCGCATTCACGAACAAGACAAATGGGCGAGGTTTCAGACAGTACCGAGCAACAGGATGAGTGAATCAAAGGGTGCTTTTCCCAAGGCACCACAGTTAATTTAACTAAGCATCTTCGGTGCCTGGCACTCGGGCCACATGAGTAGAAGATTTCTGCCAGGGGCCCTGGCAGGCGACCGCTCCGATCTTCGGACTCAAGGACACCCGCAACCAAGAGGAGGAAAAAATGTTTTGCAGTCACTGCGGCAATCCCAACCCTGAAAATGCCGCCTATTGTACCAAGTGCGGCAGCCCTCTAAAAGGTCAGCAGAAAGGGGAAGCGGCCCAAGTCCCTGACCAAGCTTCCCTTGAGGCTCAGGTACAGGCTTTCCCACCGCCCGATCAATCGACCGCCTACCCCACCCAAGTACCCTACCCGCAGCCTTACCCGGCTTACGGCTATCCCCAATACCCACCGGGGAAGAAGAAAAAAACCGGCCTGATCATTGGCATTATCACAGCTGCCCTTCTCATCGCCGCTCTTGCTCTTACCCTTATCCTTCTCCTTGGAAAAGGCAAAGACAAAAGTAGAAACAGAAAAGAAGGAAGCAGTCAAATTCAGAGCACTACCGGCACGACCGTCCTCCACAGAGGAGATCGACAGGATACCAACATTTCCGGGAATTGGGTTGTCGTTGACAGAGAAGGCCAGTCAGATTACGACCCGGGCATGGTATTGATCTTCAAGGCAGACGGCACATTGAAGTTAGAGGCCTCAAAAGACGCCCCGGATTATGTCAAAAAAATAATCGAATTCGAAAGCGTAGCCAAGATGAAGTACAAGGTGAACGAAGGACAACTTACCATCAGCAAGGATTTCATGGGGCTAATGGAGGAGTCCGTCATGCGCTATGTGTAAATGCTAGCTTTAAAATGCACAGTTTCGATGAGATAAGAATGTACAAAAGTGATGGGAGTGTTTAGAGTTCTTACCAAAGATTATTTCGAGGTAAGAACATGCACTATCCGATCAAATTTGATACAAGCGTGGAGGTAAAAACGCTCACGGATCTGCCGAGACTGAAGATCATTTTGGAGGCAGCAAACTTGAAACCCAACATGAGCAAGATCGCGCGGGATATGTCGTGTGACCGTCGTACCGCCAAACGTTATTACGAGGGAGATTTTCCAAACGGTAAAAGGGACAAACCCTCCTACCTTGATGTCTACTACGACACGATCAAGGAACTCCTGGGACCTGAC